>Ga0307942_1002296_pt1 | contig 15474 bp, 13 predicted proteins | sample OrgLakmetagen175_FD_201846 | JGI IMG/M metagenome (GOLD analysis project Ga0307942, IMG submission 201846) | Saline water microbial communities from Organic Lake, Antarctica - #175 | ecosystem: Environmental > Aquatic > Non-marine Saline and Alkaline > Saline | place: Antarctica: Organic Lake...
TGGTTTGATGATGAATGCAGGAGAAAGAGAAGGGATTTTTTACGCTCTTTGAGGGACGGTAGAGAGGATTTACAGGATACAAAGAAAGAGTACAGAAAACATACGCGGAGGGTTGCACGCAAATTCTAAAAACAACAGACTGCTGTTTTTTTGGACAAGTTGAGCAAAAGGGATCCAGCTATTTACGACATGCTAAAACAAAGAAAGACAACCTGTCCATCCCCTGTGCCTACAGATGCTTGGAATACCTACCTCCTTTCACATTTCAATGCTAAACCACCTCCTAAACCTCCTGATGCACTGAACAGGAATTCAAGGCACATAGATGCACGGGCTTCAGCGGTCCCTTTGGGTCGTGGTCGTATTCACAAGGTATGAACAGAACTGCCGATGCCTTTGACTGTCTGAGTCTCGCTGTTATGACATGCCTGGTCTCCAAATTTTTGGGTCAGATGACTCCCTCTTCTTCACCTGGTTTTGAAGAATTCTCAGCTCCTTTTTTGAAGTACGCTTACCCAGGTGATGAGAAAGATAAAAATGTGATTGCCCCTTACCTGGCCAACCTCTTTCACGTTGATTTGAGTGAGAAACGTATTCCTGCTTGTTGGAAAGAAGCCAAGATCTCCCCCCTTTACAAAAAGGCTCTAAGCTTGATCCCAACAACTACCACATGTTGGCTGTGAGCGGGACTTTGTATAGACTCTACGCCAACATTTTGAGAGAACTAGTGACCAAGTGGTGTGTTGAGAATTGAAATGTTCCTGACACGCAATTTGGCTTCTATCCAGTCCGTAGCACGATTCAGCCTATGTTTATTTTTAAGGCACTTAGTCCACGCTGCCAAACAGAGAAACCAAAGGGTTGTTCCCACCTTCACACGGCCTTTATTGATTTTAAACAAGCGTATGACACTATTGACAGACCACACCTTTGGGATCATTTCAATGCAGGAAGCTGAATATTTCTAATTTGCGCATAGACTTGAGATTCAGGCATCAGGCAGTTTGGAGAGAGGCACATGGTCAAGATCCTTGCTCTTGGTTAAAAGTCTGTGGCTTATCAAAACTGGTTTGCTCTGCCTGAGAGACCGGTTTCTGATGCACGTGCACCATTTGTCTTGCCGGAGTATTTGAAGATGGCTCTGAGCAAAAGTGTCATGAAGAACGTGGCTCGGTTCAGGATTCGAGGACATGGGTTGAAGTGTGAAACTGGTTTATATGGCAGGAGTCCGGACAGGAGTGCATGTGTTTGCAATTTGTGTGAAAACGGGGATTATATTCAAGATACGAAGCACGTCATTTTTTCATGTATCGGTACAGGACATTTACGGCACCAGTTTATCCACTTATTTGATAATATTTCTGAAGGTGATATCAAAGGTTTTGTTTTTCAACATTACTCAGAAGTTTACAAATTTATTAGTGCAGCTGTCGATCTTTTTTGATTGATTTATTTGTTGGGACCTATAGGTTGAGCAGCCATGCCAGGCTGGAGGCCTTTGTAATCCAAACTAAACTAAAAACTAATTTGATCAATGCGGGGAGTGGTTAACACTGCCCGTAGAGCGTAGTTCTTCTTTTCTCTTTTTGTCTGACTTTGTGGAGTGTTCATCCTATAACAGTAAATTTTCCTGATCCATGCCGGAAGTGTTTACCATGGCGTTAGCTGATACTTTAGGTTGGCTATCTTATTTTACGTTACCTGTCGGCAGGGCAACAGCAATATTTGCAGCAACCAAAAAGATACTTGCAGAGACTGGCAATGGTCAGATGGTCTGTTTGAGCCCTCAAAAGTTAGCTGGCTCCGCAGTTTTTGTGTCTGGCTGGCGCTCTTGCTTGTTTGAGCCTGGTACGCACTCCAGACTATTTGTTACTACTTATATTCTCCTTACACTCAGTGACTGGGCCTTTTTGTCTGCTGGTGAAGGATTTGGTCGTGTGCAGATGTATTCTTGGTGCTCTGAAACTGCAAGCTTGAAATAGCTAAGCTTGATGAAGGCACACACACGCGCAAATAAGGTACTTGTTTGTGTCAACAGCCCATAAATACTGTACTGCCATAATACATGGTGTTTTAGCAAGTTAAATAGCAGCTTGGCGCCAAACTGATTATATAATTCGTGCCATAGATAATTGCCAAGCTGCCTTGCTCATCGATTTCGTTTAAACTTGTGCTGCGCGTTTTTCGCTCGTGCAGCTGCTGCAATCTTGGGTAAATTTCCTTCTTGCTTGGCCTTCTTGCGTGCCTCCTTCATTCCAGCTTCAGATGCTCGTTTCTGGGTGCATGTCATACAGCATTAGGCACAAAATGCGTTTGGCAAAATGCTGCTGCTGCAAGGAGGCATTTCTGAATCTACTTCCTTATTTTAGGGCTCTAACATAAATGTCAGATACGCTTGTTTCACAAATCTCATTGCAGATGCGTTGCTGGAGGACAATTAACATCTACTTAACTGTTTGTCGGTCAGCGTTATCTTACAGGCAGGTTCACACAGACAAATGCGGCTCACCTCCATTTCTGTCATCTCCTCATCGTGGTGTCCTCTCCTCTTGGGCGCCCGAGCAAAGCCCTTCACAGACTTTAATGGGTCACCCTGGCCGCTAGCAAACGAGGCTGATGTGGTACCTTCGATGGATGCCTCTATATTTGCAAAGAGGCACAGCAAAAGTGACTTAATTACTGCAAAGAAGAGCACTAACCCTTGTACCTTCAGCTTGACCCTAAATTGAAATAAAGGGCCGCACCTGGTGGGGCAGGCAACTTGCGTGCTTTTCGTCGAGGCAGCATCGGGCGTCCTTCACTGTTATTTCCAGTCTGCAACCACATACAATGCATTTGATGTTGACTTGAGCATGCAATGAATTGCAAACTCCACGAGTAAACGCATCAGACACCAGAAGGATGATGTTCCCTTCCATCAAGCTGACATCTACATCAACTAAGGAATAAAGTACTTCACAAAAAGTGCTTCAACAACTAGCATGGGTTACATGGGCTGCATGCACCGTTCTCTTGCCTGCTGTATGCATGGACAAGGACACGCAGAGGCTCTGGGTGGTGAAGGAGATGCACCACTAAACAAACAACAAACAAAAGCGCTCTTACCGAGGATTTTGCCTTGATCAGATTTGGATCCTTGAGGTAAGCGGGCACATGGCGAAGGTGAGGGGCCTGTAATGCCCGGAAGCAAGATGGGGCAAGTATAATGTTGTTGCAGAGAAGGCATTCCTTTGCAAATTCAGCTATGTGCCAGATGTTAAGACCAAGCTTTACTCTCAACTTTGGCTGATGGACTGAAAACAAAAAGTCGTCCCGGCTGACGATGGTCGATGACTCTTCTAATCAGGAATCCTGTTATCTGCAACAACTGCAGAATTACTGAAAGAGGGCGCACACCATTTACTGGGCTGCATACTTTTCATCAGGACAGTGCAATTCAAGCGCTCCATTATTACCACGCAATAAGGCAAGGGGATTCAAAGCTTTACAGTGCACTGCTAGCCCTCGCTTCCATACCCTCACTTCCATACACCCACCTGTGGTGTTTTATGCAAAGGCTTGTCATGCCGCAACAGCTGTCGCTCAGCTGCATGATCCTCAAAGTAGTCCTGCAGGGGCAACCGTGTACAGAGAAGGAGCCCGTGAGTTTTATGGCTAATCATATGACATGCCGCTGCCTCTGGCAACCTCTGTTTCTGTTGTGTTCAATGAGGTTTACTGGTTGCAATAAGCACGGGCTTGATTGTTACAGCAGCAGCAGCGCAAAGAATCAGCATGGTGAATCAGCTGCATTTAAACTTGCACCAACTTTCATTTATCCTTTTTTACTGCCGCAACCCACTCACCTTCAGCTTCGCGCTGTTCAAGAGCTCTGCCTTTAGCTCTCTCTGGCGGGCCTCCTTGATGCTATTGCGTGTTATGGAGCGTGCCACATCCTCCCCTCTGTACCGTAGTGACTCAACCTGAATGGGCAGGTGGTGTGCACAATCGATGAATATTGAGGTAAACAAGAGGGGAACTCCACAAATGAAACTGGAAAGGCAGGCCAAGGCAGTGTTATTCAAAAGCACACTACAGAAATGGGGGATGGGCAAAAAGGACAAGTGAACCTTTGGAAGTATGTGCAGGCATATTAAGCAAGGCGAGGAAGCCACTTTGATACTGAGCATTGTAAAACTCCTTCGCTTTTGCAGGCATCAGCATAAACCAGGTAATCTAAAGTGGCAGACGAAGGCGGCGTGCAAGCTACCTGGGCCTTGCTGAGACGCAGGAAGGGCCTCAGGGGCTGCCCCTTCCCCCCTTGGCTGCCCCCTTGGTTTCCTTCGTCCTCACTGTCGCTGCTGCTGCTCCCCCCCTGCTGGCCCGCTTCATCATCGCTCACAATGGCCTCACCACCCTCGGCTGCAATTAAAAAGTGTGTGTAGTAGAGTGGAAGAGCATGAAAGAGTACTGTTAAATTGAAACAGATGTGAGTACGTTATCAAGTGGAATGGTACGGCGAGCTCTTTGGCTGAAAACAGCATGGAGCAGCTGCAATCCTGAAATGGCAGGAGCTTGCAGTGTCCTGCCACCCTGAGGTATCACTTCTTTTTAACACACACGTACATGAAAGAGTTCCGCTCCTCCTCTCCGCTTTTTCTCCCCTTAAATCTAAGATAAGCTCACCTTGCGCTGCCTCTGCTGCAGCCGACTTTGCCGGGCTGAGCATGCATTCCAGCTCAGCCTTGAATCCCGCATTGCCGGGCACCATAAGCGTGATTGCCGATCCCGAATGCCCTGCCCTGCCTGCATGCACATGCGTGCAAGGTGCGCATTTTTGTGGAGGCTTTGGTAAGGGGGACTTGTCGGGATTACCTAGACAGCGGTGATCACTGGACGTCTGATTTAAGCAGAAGAGTGGCACAAGAGCGACCGACCAAATTATGTGACCTTTATGATATATAGGCTATATCCAAATACTACGTAACTTGTACAGGCATGTCGGCGCTGTCTCCCACTTACCCGTACGCCCAACCCTATGCACGTAGCCTTCCTTGCTTGATGGCAGGTCAAAATTGATGACGGTGTGCACTCCTTTGAAATCGATGCCCCTGGTCACTCCAAACTCCTCGTCCTTCTGAGCCCCCTTCCTCTTTGCACCCCTGTCTTTGCCCTTCTGCTGCTGCTGCTTCTCCTTTTTGCTGGCCTTGGCAGCGGCAGCGGCATCATGGGATGGGGCATGCACATCATCTGCAGGAAGGTGGCAGGCAAGGCGCAAGGCTGTCGAGTTAACTGTGAATGCAATGCCACTTCAAGCGATAGACTTCAAACTATGACGCATGCTCTTACCAAACAAATATATTACGCAATTCTGCTCGTTTGAAGAGCGTTTGCAGGCAACTGCAATCACTGTGGTGTGCAGCACTCTAACCCAACAAGGTCTAGACATTCGCTCGGCATTCAGCTGGCTTGACGTGCCCTGCCCAAGACACAACTCTTGAGCGGGCAAAGCGCAAATGGCAAAAACAGATTTTGGCAGACCTGTGGCAATAAGGTGGTCAAAGAGGCCTCGGTTAAAGGAGTGCAGGATGTGGGAGCGCGAGTTGAGGGGAAGCTCAGCATTGAGCAGGGCTGCTCTGACACCAAAGCTCTCGAGGAACAGCTTGACACGGTAAGCCTGTGTGTGGGGAGGAAAGAAGGGTAGTCACGGAATGACAAGGGTAGTCACGGAATGACAAGGGTAGTCAGCTTGTTCAGTGTCAGATCGTGATGTGGTAAAAGGCACAGCAGCCGGCTTTTTTCAGAGGCTCACTCTAGAGCTTCAGGGCCAAAGGAGCACTTCAGCACTCTGTCAAAAGGCAAAGAGGAGCAGCTCAGTGCGCCGGCTGCTCACCCGTTTGGGAAAATCAGCTGGTGAAAACACACCCACCTGGTCGACTGTGTTAACAAAGATAAGTGTCTTTTTGCGGACTAGCCCTAGGCGTAGCACAGCCATGGTGACCAGCAATCGGTCCGCAGAGGTGGCACAGTCAAAGTAAAAGTGCTCAATCGTGGAGGGTACGCCTACATGTGTGAGGACAGACAGCAGGAGATCAGTCCTAATCACAAGAAGCTTTAGAGGCAGGAGACACAGGACATGCAAACAGGATGAAAAGCAACACCGGACATAGGATGGCGTGCCTCACTAGGCGCAAGGCACACAAAACTAGAACCCCTGCATTGCACAGACACTGGGCAAAATCACAGAACTTCAATAAAAAGTATCAGCACAGTACCGCTTGCCATTCATTCTTAGGGTGAAAAGAGATGTGTATGAGCAGGCACGTGCCCTGACATAAGCATCAAGGCAAGTTTGAATTGCAAATACCAATTCAAATTGCACAACCTCAAATTGCAGACTCACTACTTATACTGCAAATTCAGATCCCACAAACTTCTCCTCCTCAGCACCGATGTGGCCCTTACGTGCTTAAAAGCGTGGAGCATGGTTGCAGGTAGCTTCAGGTGGTGCTTGCTACGTGCAGGCGCTGGGAAGTTGACACACATTCTTTCCAAACGCACCAGAGCCGGCATCTAGGTCACCAGCAGCCCCATTGGCAGAGGCGCTGGCCTCCATGAGGTTTAGGGTCACAGGGTTGTGGAGCACCATCTGCGTAAGTCGCTCCACCTCAGGGCTGAGCGTAGCACTCATGAGCATGCACTGGCAGGCACGTGGAATCTGCACCGCAAGTGTGTAGGATTGATCGGAGCCTTACAATCTTACAATTTAAACATTTCAACGTACAAATGCATGGTGTGTATACAGTGGGTGAAGGAGGCAATAAGCAGGAGAGAATCCAGGTATATGGTCACATACGGAGTGTATGCATATACAGAGCGTGTATGATCGGATCTGGCCGACCCTACTAGTGTGCGAGCGTGCAGAGCTGGATCAGGTGACTTGCCAGAGTTTGCATATCTGAAGCCACATTAAGCACCACCTGTGTAACGTGCTTGACCCCATTCATGCATTTTTGCATTTTTGAAGAATGCACTGGGCGTACAGGGAAACAACACACACACTTGTACACTTGTACCATAGAGCACTGCAGGATAAAGCACAGGTGCAGAGAAAAGAAGCATTTGAGGTAAAGTCGAGGACAGAAGGAAGCAAGAAGTACTTTTACCATAGAAATAACACGCTAAAGGAGCATGCAGACAAAGAGCAAGTGAGCACGTGCACGTGCGAGGTCTATCATACATCTACCTGGAGTAAGCAATGGGCACAAATGAAGTTGGGGAAACCTGTAGAATGTTAACTTAATTAGCTACATCACAAACGCATCCTGGCAGCACGAGAGACGGCGTGGAAGAGGGGGCCACGTACGACCATACTATCCTGAACCAACCTGAGGAGCAAGCAACTCCAGGTCCGCCTCAAACCCGTAAGATAGCAGGAGGTCGGCTTCATCCAGCACGAGCATCTGCAAAAGAATCACAGATTGGTTATTTGAGTGTGCACGGATGTAGCTCCAGTATGGGAGGCGTGCGGATCAAGCTTAGGCATTCAGTTCGTGGTCGAGAGGTCTAAGACAGGAGAAAGGAAAGGCCCACTCACCTGTAGCCTAGAAGTCAAGGCAGTGGTTGGGAGCGCGCCATCCTGCAAAGCCTTTGCGACACGGCCTGCAAGGATTTGAATGTGTGTTAGGGTGATGCATGGATCAGGAAGCACCAAAGATAGGAGGCACGGTGAGATCAAAGCATGCAAGCTCAGCGGTCAGGCAGCGTGATGCGTGAAATGTGGGAGCGTTGGTAAGTGCAAAAGCAGCACTGCAGACTCACCAGGAGTGGACACCACCAGATTTCCGGCAGTGGCAATGGCCCTTTTCATGTTTGGCCCTGCATCTGCTACCAGAGCAGTCACGGTCACCTCTGAACCACACAGCGCTGCCACATCCGTTGCTTCTTGCCGCACCTAAGGGGAAGACAGACAAAAGGAGTGACGTCTGAATGTCTGAATGCACGACCAGCCATTGCGTCTTAGTTCTGGAATCCTTCTCGAGACAGCCTCAAGCCTTGGACTTTCTCACACCATTCAATTTCAAGCAGCAACCAAATACAACAATGTATGCCCACGCCCACGCAAGTACACACATACGCACCTTCATATATGAGCACATACAGGCGCACACAGGCAAACAAACACACACCCACACGCACGATATATATTATATATATTCACATCATATATATATACACACATACACGCTCACAAATGCACGTAGGCACGCACCTACGCACGCACCTACACACTCAGGGGCACACACACAGGCACACATGCACTAATGTAATCACACAAACGCAACCCCAATCACATGCCACATGAGAACAAGTTGCAAGCACCGTTGTAAACACAAGTAGCAGTGCTGGAGGCACCACTAAACCTTGAGCGCACCTGTTCGCACAGCTCACGCGTGGGAACAAGGATGAGAGCCTGAAAACTGCCTCCAGTACTCGCCGCAGCTGCAACCGGGGCACCACTGCTGGTGGAAGTATGTGCTGAAGCGAGGAGGATGCGATGGAGTGCTGGCAGGAGGTAAGCTAGCGTCTTGCCGCTGCCGGTACGAGCCCTGGGTTGTTTAGAGAGTGGAGCATGAGAAGCATGAGGGTGAGCAAGGAACAGAAAAGGCATGTCCAGAAGAATTAAACAGGCACTGCATTGCAGCTAGTTGTGAGGACAAGCACGACAAATGATTAAATAGGCATGTCCAAGGGCATGGAATTTGCTGCCCGCCTGTCACATACACAAAGGAATCTTGCGCACACAAACCTGGCAACAATGTCCTTGCCCTCTAAGGTTTTGGGTATGGCCTCCAGCTGCACCGGCGTTGGCTTGTTGAAGCCCTTCTTTGCTAAAGACCTCAAAAGCCGGGGGTCCAACCCGAGGTCCTGCACGATTTTGGGTGCATGAGCATAATGCACGTGCATATGAGCTTTGATTCAGTGTGTGTAAGAGCATGAGCGCACAAAAGTTAATCACTGAGCACATCTTGTACATGATAATGTGTGTTTGCTCCTTTAAGCGTGTGTGTGCACGCGAGTGTGTACATGTGTGTGTGTGTTGTGTGTGTGTGTGTATGTGTGTGTTTGTGTGTGTGTGTGTGTGTGTGTGTGTGTGTTTATGTGTGTGTTTGTGTGTGTGTGTGTGTGTGTGTGTATGCGTGTGTGTATGTGTGTGTGTTTGTGTGTGTGTGTGTGTGTGTGTGTGTGCGTGTGTGTGTTGTATCCTTGCACTGGACGCACCTCAAAACCAGACATTAACAGTAGTGTGTGTGTGTGTATTGATTAAAATTAAGACGACTATAAATACCTATTTAAACTGTTTTTGACCGCCGCCGAGCCAGATCTGCGCAAAATAATAACAACAAGATCGCACAAAGCCTAATTATATACTAGTCACTGAGCTGGCTCAATACTTTGCTGTCGCTTTTAGCTTTCATGGTTTGCCCCGCGCGTGCGTGTGCAAGCACGATTTTTGTATGCAAGCTCGATTTTTTTGTCATTCTTCACGTTCACGAACACGAGATAAAGAGTTGAAGAGTTGGTTGTTCTGGTGGATTTTGAACACTGCTTCAAAGTGAGACCTCCCTCCAATTGCACAAAAAATTTCCAAAGATGCAATCACAAAAATTGCTGAATCGTAGTGCCAGTGCTCAAACTCGCGTCGTCGCTCAGCGTGCCCGACAGACCCGAAAGACGCTCCGTCCCACCGCAGCAGCGACCATGGAGCCCTCCAGCGCCACGAAGTCCAGCATCGGCCTGGTCGGTCTGGCAGTCATGGGACAGGCGAGTCACGGCGTCGAGCGTCATTATATCTTGCTCAGCTCCCCTGTACCTCCCTGCCCCACTATGTCCGATGTCAGCACCGATCACACGTTTGTAACCCAGCTCTCCCCTCACACTGCCCATTCTCAGAACCTTGCCCTGAACGTCGCGGAGAAGGGTTTCAACATCTCCGTGTACAACCGCTCCTACGAGAAGACCGAGGCTGCCGTGTCCCGGGCTCAAAAAGAAGGTACACAAGGGGAATGCACCCTGATCAACTCTCAAGAGAGAACTCTTGACCCTGGCTCTCCGGGGAGGAGCGCCCTTTTCGCTCGGGGCCCACTTTGAGCTCAAGTACCTGAGTCAGGTCGCTCAGCAAACCTGCCTTTTCCAATTCACAAACAGGCCTCGGCGAAAAGCTGTCCGGTTACAAGGATGTGAAGGACTTCCTGGCGTCCCTGGAGAGGCCCAGGTGTGAAGTCAGGGGTGGAAGAAGGGAGGAATTCAACTGCCCATGACTCAGCTGTGTGTTCATAGCCACCTGCTGTCCTCTGTAATTTTAGCACTCTACTGTTGTTGAGACCCTCAACCCTCACTCAGCACTCACTGGGTTTCACATGGTGGACACTGAACAGGCGTGTCATCATCTTGGTCAAGGCAGGCGCACCTGTGGACCAGACTATTGAGCTGCTGATGCAACACATGGAGCCCGGAGACATCATCATTGATGGAGGCAATGAATGGTAAATATGAGCACTTGTGATGTAATGCTCACTCGCACGTAAACACACACAAACATATGTACACGTGCACTCACACACATTCACAAATGCGTGTCCCCTAAATACACACATTTTCACATGTACGCATGCAAACACGCGCACACACACATACACACACGTACACAAAACACGCACGTACACGCGCACACATACACACACGCACGCTCAGGTATGAGAACACTGACAAGCGCAAGGCCATGGTGGCAGAGAAGGGCCTGCTCTATTTGGGCATGGGTGTGTCAGGAGGAGAGGAGGGTGCTCGCCGCGGTGCGTTATGGGAAGTGTGTATGCGTGATCAGAAGGAGCGCACGATAAGCAGCCAATTGTCACTTGCTGAAATGCTGTTGAGCGCACATTATGTTGGATTGCTGACCCAGCTCTTATGTTGCTGAGCAGGGCCTTCCATGATGCCTGGTGGCAGCCCTGAGGCCTACACGTACATCAAAGACATCGTGGAGAAGGTGGCTGCACAGGTATGTGGTTTTTATGCACAGACACGGATTTTCTTCCTCTCATAGGGTTAATTTGTCTCATCTTCTTTACGAGTCGAGCACGCCGAACCATTTGTGCTTGTGCGCAAAACATAATGCTAGGTGGACGATGGACCCTGTGTGATGTATATTGGCGATGGAGGCAGCGGGAACTACGTCAAGATGGTGCACAATGGCATTGAGTACGGGGACATGCAGCTCATCAGTGAAGCGTATGACATCCTCAAGACTGTGGGGGGCCTGACTAATGAAGAGCTCGCCGCTGTGTTTGACAAGTGGAACAAGGTGGGAGGATAAATGCAACTTGAGGTTGCATATCATTGGTACTCCTGCTGGCTAATCACCTGAGTCAGGATGAGAATGTGCGGTATCTTCCCGCAATTTCTTGATTCAGTCCGATTGTCCAACCGTGCATCATCAGAATGTTTGGCTATCTGATGTGTCTCTTGGTCGTTCTAAAAGCCTGAATTTGTCTTGTTTCCCATACTTCACTTCCCCAGGGCAAGGATCTAGCCTCTTTCCTGGTGGAGATCACATCCATTATCATGGCAAAGAAGGATGCTGAGGTGTGTGGCCTCGACTTTGTTGTACTGTGATCAAGCAACCCAACAGGCACAAGCCCTGCAACCAAGACCTAGTCTTCTCCTTGCGAGCTGAATCTGTTAGACTCTCATCACTCATCACCCTTGTAAACAAAATGTACGCAAACTGACCTATAGGCTTGATAGTCAATTGTTGCCGACAATAATAACAATATGCAGCAATGTTGCCAATAAAAATCCATTGATGGCTCAGCCGCTCGTATTATAATGCAGAAACTGCTTTTATACACTGCACACCCCTTCCCTGAATTAAAAAGCTGTTTTCTAAGAATTCAGTCCAAAAACCATTTTTTCCTCCTGTTCCCTTCCAGGCTGATGGCTTCCTGGTAGACAAGATCCTGGACCAGACGGGCAGCAAGGGCACAGGTGCGTGCTGTTACGAGCCTTTTGTGTTCACTACCAGCAGGCTTGTGCCAGCGTGAGCCAGTTAAGAATCAATGCAAGCGCTCTTTGCTCAGCTGGTGTTGGCTCTATCAAGCCTGCTCATTGCTTGCGGCATTCTTTAAGTAAATATCCAACTGCCAGTAGTGAAAGAAATAAGTGACGGCCCAGACAGAGGCTTGCATTAAGTGAATATGTGTAAAACTTCGTGGTACCTGTTTGGATCCTTTTTATATCTTCCGTTTACACGATGATGATTCTTTATTTTGCACCTGCTTCTGGTACGACAGATTGCGCAAAGTCATTCCAACCTTCCACCATGACCAACAAAACACAAATGCCAGGCTTATAGCAACTTTTCATTTCCGCTCTTGTGTCCCCACATCACACAGGCAAGTGGACTGTGCAACAGGCAGCTGAGCTCAGTGTGGCCGCTCCCACCATCACTGCCTCCCTGGATGGTCGTTACATGAGTGCTATCAAGGAAGAGCGTGTTGCTGCTGCCAAGGTGGGTTTACATCAACAGCACATGATTGACACACGTATCCCTGGTAAGGTGCATCTGGGTTGCTTACCTAGATATCTTGCTCACTGCTTTTCAGGCATAGCTGTCGTGCAAGCAACTGTGCCAACAATTCAGTTTTGCTAGCAACGCTTCGCACAAGTCTCTTTTCAGGGAAAGCGCTTACCAGTCCGTACGTTCACCCATCATGGTAAAAATTGCACTAAACATTATACATAAGATTGATCCCCCCTGGTAATCATGTCTGCTTTTGCAGTTGTACAGCACCTTGAACCTGAACGCTCCGACCACCGTTCCTGGCATCAGCAAGGCGCAACTGATTGAAGACGTCGCGGCTGCCCTCTACGCATCAAAGATTTGCTCATATGCTCAGGTGAGACAGGTGGCCAAGGCTTGATTTTGCACCATGTTCGCGGTTGAACTCATGACTTAGTGACCACAGACTGTAAGTGCCGCTCAACCTGTGACTCAGGGCCCTACTCAAGAGCGCTCACCATGCGTGCATGTTTCTCTCATACAGGGCTTGAACATCATCAAGGCAAAGAGCCAAGAGGAGAAGTGGGGTGTCAACCTGGGTGGTCTCGCCCGCATCTGGAAGGTACGTGTTATGACTAAAAACATGTAACAAGGATGGCAAACTCTGTGCCGGAACACACCATTTATATTACTTTACAACGAAAAGTACGTACTTGGACTTCACTGTTTTTTCATACGAATGAACAAACGTCAGGACTACTCTTCTTCCTTGTCAATGTTTTGAGCACCTCCCTCTTTGTGCTGAATCCTTTTCACAGGGCGGGTGCATCATTCGCGCTGTTTTTCTAGAAGAAATCCACGATGCCTACAAGCGCAACCCTGAGCTACCCAACCTACTAGTGGACCCCGAGTTTGCCAAGAAGATTGCGCAGCGCGATGCCGGCTGGCGCAGAGTGGTGGGTCATGCTTGCATGCTTATAGTGCATCTGTCAGCTTATTATATGTACGAGGAATGAGCACCCGTGTAACCAACTTCAGGCCATCAGCGCATCTAGTTGCTTGCTAGCTGTCTCTGCACTACTAGCACTTGACGCGTTGTATTGTTGACGCGTGTCGTTATTTGTTTGTCCAGGTGGGCGTTGCCATCAACGCTGGTGTCCCCGTCCCAGGCTTTGGTGCCTCTTTATCCTACTTCGATACCTACCGCCGAGAGCGCCTGCCTGCTAATTTGGTGCAGGTGTGCGTGTTAACATGTTCGTGTGCATGCGTGCCTACGTGTGTGAATGTGTGCGTGCGCGTGTGTGCAGAAGAAGGCAATGATAAAATGAGGCTGCTTCATAGATAGATCACAGGCAAAGATTGCAAGTTTAACCTTGATAATGAGGTGCGTGAAGTAGCCTTGATGGCTGCAAGGATGAGACGCATCATACATGTTATCTTGATTGCACTCCAAATACAATTTATGCAGGCCCAACGTGATTTCTTCGGCTCTCACACCTACCAGAGAGTTGATAAAAAGGAGGGCTGGTTCCACACGGTGAGTGATTTGAGTGCCAACAGCAATTGTAATATGCAGTCTTCGTCTACCTTCTCTTTAGTGGAAACATGGATGCCCAAGGGACCTTGAAAAAAGTGTACATAAATAAGCACTGAAACCATCCTGCTGCACTGTATTTCCTACAGGTGTGGGATGACACCTTTGGCAGCGCAGACTCCATCACCACCGCTAACTATTAAGTGGGACCTAGCAATATTGCCTCATGTAGCTCTCCTATTTTCGTGACTATGTCTCCTGGTGTAAACTAGGCCGTCATTAATCATGCCCCTGAATTGCCTCCCTTCGATTTGAAATCAATCATCATGTACAGCAGCCCTAGCTAAACACTTATTGGTGTATAAACCCATTGCTCACAAACGGACATTTTTTCTTGTTCGAATAGGATTATTTGGTATTTATCTCGCCGCCAGCGTTCTAGGTTGCAGAAATTATAAGAGCTAGTCAGATGCAAGCTGTTTCCGGCATTTGTATAAAGAAGTATAAACACTGCCAAGAAGGCTGTGATGCGTATCTTGAGCCTGCACGTGCCGGGAGGTTGATTATCGGGCTGAGCATTGAGTAAACTACAATGGAGGCCGACCTTCAGCCAGTTTGTTTGGCTCATCGGCTGACTGGTCTTAGCCAGCCAAAATTTTTTTTGGCTGCTGAAAAGTCCTCGAAAAAGGTGTAAACAAAAAGGTGAAATGTTTCATCACCTCACAAACCCGATGTCCTTTGTCAGAAATTTCCTGGCTCGGTTAATATGCGGTTGAAATGATTGAAATGCGGCTGATACATTTCAACCGCACTTCAACTCAGGTGTTTACGTGTTTTAGGAGCCTGTGCTGAGCTAAGTATTCAACCTTATGTAAAAGTTTTGTATAATAAGTGTTTATAACAACCTAGGGGCTGTCATATGTATAGAGGTGTGTTAAAACCCCTCAGCTTCATGTAGACACCGCCGTGACCGTTGTGAGCCTCTGAGAGTCTCAGGACACGGCCTATAGAACTTCTCAAATCATTATGATCATTCTAGCAATTGATGAGCAGTCACACTAAACGTTCCAGCAGGCACTTGAACGAGGCTGTAAATTGAGATCAGCCTGGAATACCCTCCGCAAAGTGAATAAGCATACTATTATTGAAAAGCTCTACAGCTGACCGAAACTAGTAGAACTGCAACGGTTCATGTCCACATTCTCGTAGTACAGCCCAATTAGTGGTAGTTTAGTTTGGATTACAAAGGCATTCAACCTGGAATGGCTGCTCAATCTATGAGAACGAGGTAAACCTCAAAACAAACCAAGTAAAAAAAGGGCTGTGACGCAACTGGAAAATGCTAACCTTACAGACACGAGAAGAAGTAGGCAAAAACACATCAAAGTGTAGACGTTGGTTC
>Ga0307942_1002299_pt1 | contig 15468 bp, 14 predicted proteins | sample OrgLakmetagen175_FD_201846 | JGI IMG/M metagenome (GOLD analysis project Ga0307942, IMG submission 201846) | Saline water microbial communities from Organic Lake, Antarctica - #175 | ecosystem: Environmental > Aquatic > Non-marine Saline and Alkaline > Saline | place: Antarctica: Organic Lake...
GGAGTGGTGCATTATAATGTTGTTGAGGCAAGGAGTGGTTCAAAGTCTGAGTGGTAAAAGGTGGGCGGCGTTTGGGAAGAAAGGGAACAGGTGCTTTACTGACATCACCAGCCTTCACGCCCAACTTCTTAGCAAATTTCTTTGTACTAGATGGCAGATGACTGTGGTTTAGTGCGTTGTCTAGTTTGTCCCAACTGTATGTCGCTCCAAAAAAGAGATGATTAGATTGCTTCTCAAGCACCCTCAACACACCTTAAATCTCTGCCACCACTTTTTTGGCAGTCTTGTGTGGAGCACCCGTTTTCTGGATGTCGTTAAGGTTATACTCGGCATGCTTGAGTGCCCTGTGTAGCGGCTTGTTGAGCTCAACTAACCTGTCATCCCTCTCTTTCGCTGGATGCTTGTCGTTGAGGTTCGGAATATTTTTTGAAGCCAGCTTCACTTTAAACTTCTTCTTGCTCTTATTCTTGCAGTGATAGGCAGAGTCAGAATCGGTATCAGAGTTAGAAGAGGAAGAAGAGGTAGAAGAGGAAGAAGAAGACGACGAAGATGACGAGTCAGAGTCAGAGGAGGAATGTTGCGTTTGCGATTCTTGCTGCGCTTCTTGGACTTCTTGGACCGTTTCTTCTTATTAGCTTCTTTGTTTCTTTGGGCAGGGCGCGCATCAGGTTCAGGTTCCTCAGTGCCATACTCATTGCCGTTCTCCCCATCAGGAGCAATATCAGCTTCTTCGTGCATATATCCATCACCTCTACCACGGCTCCTAGTCCTAGGTCTGGAAGGTGGAGGAGGGGGGAGAACATCGATATCAACAACATTGCTACCAGGTTGTACACCACCACGACCACCACCACGACCACGACCACCACGACCACCACGACCACTCCCCCTTGACATGAAAAATTTGATTGCCGCAGCAGTGATAGAGGGGAAAGCGTCAAAGAATTCTCATCGTCCAGCAAGTCGTAGGAGTCGTCTTCGTTAAGAAGGATAGCCCAGAACATAACCAGCATCACCGAAGCAAGAAAGTACGTGGGGCTCATCACAAAATCAGAAGAAAATTGTCGTAAGGTAGTAGGGTCCCAAAAGTCAGGCGCAAAAAGGCGCGTGTCAAACTTAAGCCCAGAATCAATAACGGCTGCCCCGACGACGAGTCCCCAAGCCAGAGATATGACGTGCGCTCTCATGAAACTCAACAGGGTTGATGGAAAGGTCAGCTGGTGTGGACAAAGGTGCGGGAGAGGAGGAAGTATGTTTCAGCGGCAAGAACAAAAGCGAGTGCCCCGCCGTGTACAAGCCAGGTTGCAGCCTCCTCCATCAGGGCTGCAGCGAGCCCACCAGCGAACATTGCGACAGAGTCAAGAGCCTCAAGCGTCAGGAGCGAGAAAAGCCATGAGACAAGGGCCCACTGGGCCGTGGGTCGAGAATTGGGGCGCATAGCGCCTTGCAGGAAGCGACCTAGAATAGAAATATGCTAAAGAGAGAGTTGTGTTCTCCAAGGAATAAATAGAATGGAGAAGGGAAGCAGAAACCGGAGAAAACCAGAAAGTGAGGACATCTCACTTTATGCTACACTACAAGAACCTGAGTTCAGGTGTTTCACACTGAACTCATAAGTTCATAGACAAAGCAAGCACGATGGCTCTCATATATTGTCGCAGCCTATCAGGCGTCAGGGTTTGATAAACCTAAGAGTACATGCCTTTTTCCCCCCCCTAGTGTGTCGACATATATGGATCTGGGCAACCCTATAAAAGCAGCAAACTTAGGAAGTTACAGGCAACGCACAGTAAGCGCGCAGCAACAGTTTTTGCAGGGCTGGTTTTTACAGGTTACCAACATCTCGTGCCTCAGGCTTGTTGCTGCTTTGCCAGCTAAAGCCAAAGCCAGGCATGCAATTGACGTTTCTGACTCGCTCTCCCTAGTGTTTAAAATTATCACAGCAACAGTTTTTGTCGGCTGCCCGCCTGCCCGCCCACACACGACAACAACAACAACCCTCCGTCTCCTTTTTAACTTGTACAACAAGTCTAAACCTTTTAATGCACAAGATGTGCTCACCTGCGCACGATGACGCATCGTGTTGTGCGCTCCTGCCGCAGCACATCAAGGACACCAATCAATTCGCGCAGCATCTGCCGACCGATGGCGTTCCGGGCGTGCGTACGAGTGAGGCTGCATATGATGGAACAAAAGTGCTCTGTGTCAAAGCTGTGAGGGTTGTAAACGGGGTCAAGCAAGAACCAAGAACGTTGGCCTTAATTCCTCCCAAAAATGTGCCTGAGATCTCCTGTTTCAAGGTTCACTGCCGCCCTCAAATCGTTAAACATGTGCACGTGCATGCCCATTTCATCATACGCCGTGCTTAAGCGCACCGACTAAGCACACAGAAAAATACGAACGGTGGTCCCAACATTGTACGCAACTACCGGTATGGCCCTTCTCAGAGGTTACCTACCTCAAGACAGAGACCCCCTCCAAATCTGACAATGGCTCCACGGACACATGCAACTCGTTTTGCAACTCGTTGTTGCTGCCACTGTAGGTGCTGTCACTGCTGCTGCTGCTGCTGCTGCTGCTTGGGTCCGAAGCCTTGTCACGCAAGGCAGCAGAGCTGCACAGGGAACGGCAGGAAGCGAAAGCTGGTACCGCCGATGCAGACCAGCCAGGGGGATTGGCATGCAGCCTGGCGGAAGCGCAGCGCGCAAGCAGCAAAGCCATATGGCCTTGTTTCTGCTGCATCTCTTGCTGATCGTGAGGAGAGGGCGAGGGGCCTAGGAGCGAGGACTAGCCTGTTTCTGAGAAGGCTGCTTGCTCTTGCTGCGGAGGTGGGAGGCCGCAAGAGGAAGCACTGCAAGCCACAAGTGAATGTGATTTTGTGCGTATGTGTTATGTGTATGATGTGTATGAGTGCGTATGCAAGTAGGTGTGCACGCATCTGCGCATGCGTGTTTGTGTAATATGTGTGTGTGTGTGTGTGTGTGTGTGTTAGTTTTTGTGGATGTGTATGTGTGGGTATGTGAGTGTTGTGTATATGCGCGCGTGCTCGTGTTTTTTGTGTGTGTGTGTGTGTTTGTGTGTGTGTGTGTGTGTGTGTGTGTGTGTGTGTGTGTGTGTGTGTGTGTGTGTGTGTGATTGTGTGTGTTGTGTGTGTGCGTGCGTGTGTGCGTGCGTGTGTGCGTGCGTGTGTGTTTGTGTGTGTTTTTGTGTGTTTGTGTGTATGTTTTGTGTGTGTATGTGCGTGTGCGTGTGTGTGTGTGTGTGTGTGTACGTGTGCGTACGTGTGTGTGTGTGTGTGTATGTGCGTGTGTGCGTGTGTGCATTCGTCCTTAAGATCTGACCACTTACCTACTCCGCAAAGCATTACTAACACTCCGATAATGTATCTGAACGCTCCTGTGTACGCAAGTGGGTTTTGTAGTTTACACATTTATGTGCACAGGCATCACCATTGGTGCTCATGACTCACCATTGGTGCTCATGACTCACCTGGCTGTTCAATCTCCAGCAGAGAACGCATAAAAGTTCAGCCTGATGCAATCTGTTGTGTATTAAACAAAATATATTTTCCGTCATTACGACTAAACGCAAACTTGCATTCTAAGGGCCCTGGTCATTTGGTGAAGCCAGCCCCAGCTCTGGATGGGTTGGCTGACCTAGCGCTTATGAATGGTGGAGATGTGGAACCACCTCAACCAGAAAACTGGGTGTTACCCGGTGTTGATGTTTTGCTTCAGGAATTGGAGGAGTCAAGCAGGGTGAGGAGGGAAAAACTTGGCAATTGTTTGACTCACACGCACACATGCACACAAACAGACATATGCTTGCGCGCGCTCACACACACACACACTCTCACACACACACACACACACACACACACACACACACACACACACACACACACACATACACACACACAGGACACAGGCACACACACACACACAAACACAAACACACACGTACACACGCACAAACACTCGTGTAAGGACGCGCGCATGCACGCACGGATGCACGCACACAGGTACACGCACACACTATAATGTAGGGACGCTTGCACGCACACACACGCACACACGCACACACAGGCACACACACACACACAGGCACACACACATACACACACACAAGCACACACATATACACACACAAACACACAGGAAACACACTACTTATAAAATAAGGAGGAATCACCTTGTATGCGTGCTGCACTGACTCCAAGCTTAGCCTGATGTTTTTGGCCATTGCACAAATGTTCTGTTGCACAGGCGGTTGAACAGCAGTTGAGCCAGCCACCTGGAACCCCGCCCGTTTTGCCCAGCTCCCAATCACCTCAGCAGCAGCAGCAGCAGGAGCAGAGACAAAGTTCCCACAGTGCCCCTAAGTCAAGAATAACAGGGGGGGGGACAGGCCACGACCCTCCCTCCCAAGCACATGATGTTGACCCCCTATCTTCTTCGGCACGTAACCCCAAACTAATTGGACGCAAGCCTCCCCCCTACTCCTCAGCCACTCAGGCCGCTCTACAAATGGCACGCAGCAGCGTTCTCGGCCCACACACAGTGAAGAGCAACTCAATATGCCAACTGGGGGGGCCAGGGCCGCTGGGCTCCCCTCTAGCAAAGCTCATGAAAAAGTGCGTAGGGCTGGCAGCATGTTCTGGAGCTGATCTAGGTTTCAGGGTGTTTTTATGCATCCTTTGTATATGTAACATGGCCAACATGGCTGTGCAAAAAGTGTGTTTTGTGTGTAAAAGGAAGCATGCACGCACATACACATACACACACGCATGCACGCACGCACTTGCACCTCCAATGGGATTTGCAGCAGAGCACACAGACCTACTCCACGCCCTTTTACTATAACGTGGGCCTCTTTAATGACAAAGCATGTGACTCACCTGCAACTGGATCAGGCGCACGTGTTCATGCGTGTGTGCATGTGCAGGTACAGCAAGCCTCCTGCTAGTTCACACGACATGTCCAGCAGTGATACCACCCCAGAGCAGGACGCAGCCTCCCCTCGCGGCCGAAAGAAGAAGCAAGGCCTGGTTGCTTCTGGCACGTCCACCCCAGACAACGCTGCCGCTAAGACGCCCCCTCCAAAATGGGCACAGCCTAGAGATGTTCCTCAGGCGGGCCCGGGGGCGAGGCTGTCTCAGGACCATCCCGGAAGGCTGGGTGCTTCTTGGCAGCAATCAGAGGGTGGGGGAGGGGGAGGGGGCACGGCCAGGTTGTTCCACACGCTTCCGGGCCAGGTGAGGCAACACACGTGTCTTCAACGATGATAACATTTGAAAAAATAGGTGCCAAGCGCAAAGGTCACGCGTGCAAGGGGGAAGGGAACGTTGGTGGGATACGTGCACACTGGTGGGTGTGTGCGTGTAGGCAAGGTGGTTGTGCCTGCCATGCTCCTGAGAACACATGCTACAAGATGTTGCGTACACACACACACAAGCGCAACATATACACAAGTGCAAACACACAGCCATTCATACGCACACGTGTCAATGTTCACACATGTTAGGGTCATTACAGAGAGACGCAAGCTCGTGCACTCTTTGATGCTACGACACGGCCCAAGGGTACAAGCAACGGAGTAACTTTTGATTTCCAAAAGGTGTGTGTGTGTTTGTGTGTATGCAGGTTTGTAGACTGCCTTCTGTGTCTTGTGCGTCTTTTTCTTAGGAGTACATCTCAGTACATACAAGCCTTCCAGGTTGCGGTTGGCCATAGGCATACATACACCCAACAAACTGTGTGCGTCTGCGGAACTGTGTAGCTTTTGGTTGGGGCTTCACGTATGCTTAGATTAGAGGCAGTGGTAAACAGCTGAGGTTATTAATTGCAAACATTGGTAAGCTATTGGAAAATTAAAAATATTGATAAAATATTGTTCTGTGTTTGTAGAAGCAAGGGGTTCATGCCACATTACCTTGTCTGGGTTGAAAGAAAGGGGATGTTGCAAATGTAGGCCTGCAGAGGAGCAATCAATTAGTCCTTGCGATTGAAAAGCTGCACCTCTAAAAAAAGCTTGGTCATATTTTGTGTTTAGTTTGCTTGATGATTTACTTGGCTTGAAGGATGGGGCGGTTGGACGTCCTGTGTGGTTTTTGGAGGGGGTCGATACCTCAGCCCTAGATCTCGCTTTTATTTTTCACAGGTCTTCAATGAGCCGCTCTTTTAATGCAACGATGTGAGGCGCGTACATTTTTTCACGAGCACACACTCCTATTTGTATATTTTATCTTTTGTAAGCTTGGAACCAGACATATATCATGCACACACCTAAACCCTCATGCGCACATAGGTATAGCAGCTAGAAGGGAAGGATTACACTTATTGCAGGCGTGTGTGCAGGCGTACTGTCACATGACCCGCAATTCTGAAAAAGCTTAGCGCTCACACACAAGAGACGAGTAGGGTTGGCCAGAGCCAAATACTTACACCGTATATACGGTATATGACCATAAGACTGGGGGATTTTCCTGCCAAAATACAATACTGTAGGTGTAGTGTGTAATGAATGTACAGCCAACCCTAAGACCCTAAGAGTGAGGGACACGCAAAAGCACCCAGTGGCAAGAGGGAAAGCTGCAACATGTGTTACATGCATGGAGTTTACCAAAATTGTGTATTGTATAAAACTGTACGGGAGGCAGTTTCCTGCTAGCAGCACCGTGTATGCACCTTGTGTACGTTAACACGTATGGGTTTTACCCCCCTGGTAATACGTGAATGGTTTTTGTTGCACATTGCTTAGTTCACTATCTTTTGGCCACTCCGTTTCAGGGAAAAAACATGTATCACTCAAGCAAGCAGGTTCTGTGCTCTTCATCGTGCAAACCTGCCTGTTTTCCACACAGGAGATGGGCAACATGGACGGAGAGATAGACGCCTACTTGCGCGGGGAGCGCTTTGTGCGTGCAGCGCCAGGTGCTGTTTCTCTTCTGCAGGCCAGCTGGCGCGCACGTGGACCTCGTCTGGCTTTTGCTGAATTTAAGAGGTGAGATAACGCTGTTTTTCACGGGTGAGCACGCCTGTGTTGATGGTGGGCACGTCTGTATGGAAGGCGTAATGAGCTCCCTTCCCTGAGCAGAGAGGCACCCTTATATCTGTGACATTGAGGCTGTTTGTGTGTGTGTGGTGTGTGTGTGTGTGTTGTGTGTGTATGTGTGTGTGTGTGTGTGTGTGTGTGTGTGAGAGAGAGAGAGAGAAAGAGAGAGAGAGAGAGAGAGAGAGAGGGATAGATATAGAGGAGAAAGGTCCGGATAAGCTTTTTCTGATGCTGCATAAACCAGCCGTGTTTGCAGAGAAAGTGTGGTGACATGCATGGAATCTATCCCAATGGAGATTGAACTGCATGCCAAACTGTGCCTCTCATCCTTCACAGGCAGCGTGCACGTGCCGAGGGCTCAGAACTGCAAGTCTACTTTGGGTGCCTGTGCCAGCTTGTTGCTGCTGTGCGGCACTGGCGAAACGGGCTTATGGCCTACTGCTTTTACGAGTGGCGTGAGCTGGGCGTGCTGAAGATAGAGCTGTACAAAAAGGTGTGAGCGTGCGTGTGCTGGCGCTGGATCTGAACAGTACACGCTAACAAGCTGCGTGTACGTGTGTCGTAGCTCTTTCTGCTGCTGTCCAAGAGTGGCAAGTTGTGTTTGTGAATGGGTAGCGTGAGGTGGAAGAACTGAGGATGAGGCTGTACAAGGTGTTTGTGCAGTAGGATGGTGGCTTGTTGCTGGTAGCAATCAATGTGCGCATAAGCTGCTGTCGAGGTTGGTGCAGGAACATTGAACCCAATGACTTGTGTTGCTGGCACACTAAAGCACATCTACTGGTGTCGCATCAACAATTCTGCTGTCGCTGGCTGAACTCACCGCTAAGGCATGTTACTGTTGAAAAGCTCAACACACATGACGTTATATTTAGGGCAGTGCAATGAAGGTCTGGCGGTTTGTCAACCGTACCGTACTTAAGGTGCAAACTATCTCTGATGGTGACATTTCACAGCCCTGGTTATATTGCACCTCACCTTTGCTTAGCGTGGCTTTACACACCTGACGGTAAGTTGAACCTTGCACGTAAGTCTGGTAAAAAGGTTCCTATCCGCCCCTCTCATGTGTCTAGCACATGCGCATGCCCCCCACTACCCTACCTCCACTGACCCGCTCAGGTCTTGCTGCGGCTGAAGGCAAGCATAGTTGGCGTGCGGGGCTAACACTCTCTTCTCTTGTTTTGTCCCTACGTTGACTTGCACACATATAAACAGCATGCCACTACCCTACCTCTACTGACCCGCTCAGGTCTTGCTGCGGCTGAAGGCGGGCATTGTTGGCGTGTGGGACTAACACTCTCTTCTCTTGTTTTGTCCCTACGTTTAACTTGCACACATATAAATAGCATGCCACTACCCTACCTCCACTGACCCACTCAGGTCTTGCTGCGGCTGAAGGCGAGCATGATTGACGTGCGGGACTCCCAGTCTCCCTCTCACCTGTGGAGGCTTTGCATGAGGGAGGGCCAGGACCCGTGGGTGGCTCACATCAGCCTAGGCACACTCTGCCGCAACCTCATCATTGGCCAGGTGTGGCTTCTCACATCAGCCTAGGCACACTCTGCCGCAACCTCATCATTGGCCAGGTGTGGCTTTTAAAGTGCGCTGATGCTGACCTTGCAAGTCCACCGGGGTTATCGCATTCACACACTGCGCCGCAACCCAAATACTGAAATTTAGGTTTCGGCTGGTGCCAATATTACTTGTGTGATCATAGGATATAACTGAGGTTGCCTAGGAGCGTAACTGTACGAATTTGACCGTTAATATTTTAAATTCCTTGCTACATTGCTGTATATTCCCGGTATGTATGTATAATTGTATGGCTCTGGCCAACTGGATATATACAATATATGGCTCTGGCCAACTAGATATAACCACATAAATTTAGCAGCACGTTGTGCCTTCGTCTCAATCCAGGTGCTCTGCTCAACATTCCTTGTCCTAGAACACAGGGCAACAAAGTATTGCAAAACATTATACCGTACGTCACCCTGCACTTAAAGCCGTGTTTAAAAAAGAACATCCTCTCCACTCGCTGTCTCTGTCCGTTGCTAGGTGAGTGAGATCCTTCATGTATCAAGGAAAGTATACGCTAATGGAGGTATCATATGCAAAGGCTACACTGGTAGTACAATACACCCAGCGTGATTAGGGAAGGAGTGCTTAGGTGCCAGCACCTAAGGAACCCTCATCACCGAAATTAAGTCATAGACCACTTGATGAGGATCAGGTGGGTTGTGTGCAGAAGCATCTGTACCCACCGCTTGTCAAATAAATATGCTGTGTAAAGCGTGTCTTTTTTAGATTGGTGATAAGGCATATTTGATAGATAGTTTTGATAGATATTTGATAGATAGTTTCACTGAGCTTTGTTTTCAGTGTTTTGCCTAAGATTCCAGTCCCAGATCTGAGAGAGGTTCCTCAGTGTATTCTTTGTAGATGGTGCCCTTTAATCCAACCAATACCACAGATTGTGTAATAATTTATGGTTGTCTGACAGATCACTCAGGAATTGCAACAGCACCCTTGTTGTGACTCACGCCTTGCCACACAGCCTTTATCCAGCTTGTTCTTCTTGCGCAATGTTTTTGAAGTACAGCCATTTTGAAAGGCGTGGAATAGACAGCTTTCCACCGCACGCATGCTGTTTCCATGCATGCTGTTTCCATCCATGCTTTGTTTCCATGCATGCTGTTTCCATGCATGCTGTTTCCATCGCATGCTGTTTCCACCGCACGCATGCTGCTACTGCATGCGCACACACACATACACAAACTCACTCCTACACAAACACTCACACACACAATGACGAACCAATTTTCTTCCTGCACATTAGGCTCCGCGTCGGAAACTGGTGTCCTACTTCAGCGCATGGCGCGAGCGGCTGCATTTCAAGATCCAGAAGCGTCAGCAAGCTGCCACGGTGTTGAAGCAGATGCAGGCTTACAGTGAGCGCGCCAGGCTGCTGATGCTATTCAGGTGCGTGCAGCGTCTGTGTGTGCACTGATGCTGTTCAAGGTGCGTGCAACAGTCGTGCATAGGTGTGCATTATTTGTGTGAGGCTGCTGACGCTGCTGTGGTGGCATTCAATAATCATTGTGCCGTGCAGCAATGTCAATAGGCTTGCAGTGATGGCGTCGTGCTGCTGACGCTGCTGTGGTGGCATTCAATGATCGTTGTGCCGTGCAGCAATGTCAATAGGCTTGTAATAATGGCATCACGCTGCTGCTGCTGCTGCTGCTGCTGCTGCTGCTGCTGTTGTGGCATGCAATCATTGTTTTTTGCTGTGCAGCAACGTCACCAGACTTGCATTATCTGTGTGTGGCTGCTGATGTTGCTTTGGTGATGTGCAGTGGTTTGGTTCGCTCAGTGCTTGCAGTAGTTTATACCTAAGTGTGCAGTGACTGTGAGTATCAGTGGGTTGAAGTGCTTGGGTGCGTGCAGCAGTCATGCCGAGGGATGCAGTGAGGCGGCTGATACTGCCTAAGTGCACACATAGCATTTGTGTGTCGACCCAGCTTTCAGTGTGTGAAACTGCGCTTCAGCATGCAAATAAGCGCAACGCAGCAGGCTGGTGCTGCTGTTTAGGTGTACTCACAGCGGCTGCAAAGGTCAGTGCCTGCAATCACAGGTGCAGTTGTGATGCTGCAACGGCTGCTGTGTCAGCGCAGTGTTGCTGTCCCTTAGCTGTCGCCCTTTTAGCTTTGTTGCTGAAATCCACCCTCCTCTGTTTCTAACCCCAGCTCCACTCACCTTGCACATCCATCCGTCCCTCTGCGCTCACATGCCTGCATCCAACGCACATTTACAAACACAGGTTTTGGTATCGTTGGTCCGTGGTCTGTCAGAGCGAACACCTGAACCTGCGCCCCCCCTTGTTCCGGCCCCCAATTTTGGTCTGGGATGAGTGGTTGAGCAATCACAACAGAAGCAAAGATCTTACAGCTCAGATCCCAGTGCTGCACTGGGGTTTCCGTGTGCGTCACTGCTTGCGCTTCTGGCACTTCTTCACCGACCGCAACAAGGTGTGTATGTTTGTGTGCTTGTGTTGGTATGTGTGTTTGTGGGTGCATGTGAGCGCGTATTGGGGTGTTGTGCATGTATGCCTGGCAGTTTGATCTTCAACCATGATACTTATTATCATAGACCTGATAACAGCAAAAGGGCAACCCACAAAGTCGGCACAACCTTTCTTTCCCTTACACGGCATCGTGTGGTTGTGCATGTTTTGTTGTACTTTCGTTTGCTCCCTCTGTAGGTGACCTGAATTTGAACACACCTTGCCTCTGCCCACTCCTCCAATCTTTACAGCGCATGCGCTCAGCCTGGGTGGCAGCTGCTGCCAACCAGATTGAGGCTGTGCTGCGCCAATGTGTGAACAGCTTGAAGGCAAACTGGCATAAAGCGCGACACGGACGTCGGCTGTGCAGCTCAGTGCTGAAAGAGTGGTACCGAGTGGCGCAGGTAATGATAATGAGGAGCTTGTAATCCACATGCGTCTTTTTAATGGGATGTCATGCAGCCAGTGCAAGCTCTAGTCTGGAGGCTTTCCGGAATGCATGCCGGTTGTGCACCTGCTTTGCTCATGTTTCTGCATGCTTCATTCCGTTAACATATGCATTGCATAAGAACAGAAATGCAGCAGAGTTGTACGCAAGCTGTGGAGTTGAAAATGCTTACTATTCTGCAAAAAATTGAGAATGCAGTGTTCACTGTCTAACCATACCTGCAACACAACGTGCTGGTGTAAGTCCACATACAAGCCCATGCGCATGCATATACATATATGCGTGCACACACTCTTGCGCACACACACATGCACACACACACGTGCAGCGCAATATGCTTGTGCACGTTATTTCTGCTGAGGTCGTGGTCGTCAGTCGAAGGGCCCTTCTCAGACAGACGTTCAGGTGCGTATTTGTTTCTTGTTTTGCCAGTGTGAGTCTGTTTCCTCCTGATAACTAGATAGCAGGTTCGATATGGTGACATAAACTAAGGAAGGAGAGGGAGAGAGAGAGAGAGAGAGAGAGAGAGAGAGAGAGAGAGAGGGAGAGAGAGGGGGAGAGAGAAAGAGAGAGAGAGAGAGAGAGAGAGAGAGAGAGAGGGAGAGCACAAGCTAATTTTTGACCCTGCCAATCCTTTCTAATTCCAGGAGCACCATGCAGCAATAGTATGGGTGACATAGATCGCATAATATTTCTATTTACTTTATGCCGTGTCATCTTGCAATGCTGCGCTTGTGGAATTGCAATAGTCAGCTTATGAATGTTCGATAAATTTTAAGGGCGATGCTCGGCATTCTCCAGCTTTCATGCGCAATTTAGTGCGCGATTAATTGCTATATTACTTGCAGGTACTACATTTGAAGAAAAACTTTGGTTCCACTCCCAGCACAAGGTTTCATATACGTCATGAAGCACACACAGGGTTGCCCATAACCACACATGTATGGTGCATGTACAATGTTTTTGGCAGGGAAATCACCAAATATGCGGACATATACGGTGCATATTTACGGTTCAAATTAACCCTAAGCATTCCCATCATGAAGCATACTCATTATGAAGCACAAGCTTACATACACGTCATGGAGCACACACGTTCTGAAGCACAACTGTCGGACATGAACCATGTTGCTGTGTTTCTTGGTCACTTTCAGGATGATGCGTGAATGGACATGTTTGTCGGTCATGCTATCCACCGCTGCCAGCATCCAAATGTGGCAGCAGAAGACGGTGTGCCTCATCCCACTATTTGCCTGGACGGGTGATCACACACACATGTGGTACGTTGTCAAAGCTCATTTCGTGTATGCTGGTGTCAGGCCTCATCACTTTAGCACCTTACGGGTTTAGGGAAGTTGCCCATGATTAACACAAGCGAAAGTGAAGCTCTATTTTGCTCAATGGCCGCTGCTTGCTGCACGGGTTAAAGAAAGTCGAAACATTGTTGCATGCCAAGCTGCCAAGTGATTCACCAGAAACGCAACTTCACGGACACTCAACCAAGTTGCTACTTGATTCTTTGCCTGGAAGCACATGGTGCAAGCTAAGGCCGTCCAGCTACCTCCCCTCAGCAGGAAAGCGCGTCTGGTGCACAATTACTTTGTCTTAACTCCCTGTCACTTGTCTGACCATGCAAGCATGTGTGTCCACTGTGGATTTCCATAGTTGAATAAGATAAGCAGGACTCAACCCAGTCTACAACAATTAATCCTGGCGCATGGCATGCCTGGCGCATGCATGGCATGCTGGCGAAACAAGGTTACCAACACAATCGTTTCAGCAATCACTGCAGCCAAGGCTTAGCAATTGCCAATCCAAGTTGCTCGGCTCTTTTCTATTTTTGTTGACAGGTTCTTTTCTGTTTGGCATGCCTGGCGCAACCTTGCCATTGGGCGGCTGCGCTTAAGGTGCATGCTGGGGATGCACATCAGTCGTCTTGGTCTGCTAGGGCCTCAGCAAAAGCCTGGAATGGGTTTGGAGTTGTGTTTCAAAGGGTGGGCCAAAGCGGCACGCTCCCAGGTGTGTGTGTGTGTGTGTGTGTGTGTGTGTGTGTGTGTGTGTGTGTGTGTGTGTTTGATTAGACCAAACATTTCGCTGCACCTGCTCGTTATGCTACTTTTAGGAAGTCTGGAAGAGTACAAACGGATACGATGATTTAGAATTGCAAGGGTACAATGATCTATAAATGCAATGATTTGGAAAATACTCATCCATCTTGCCTCTTTTAGTCCCTTGCTCTCCTGATGTGCTATTTGAGCTTTGCCTTTTCAATGCAGCCAGCGCCACAGCTTAAGTTTTGCAGCCAGCGCCATGGCCTAAGCTTTGCCTTTTCAATGCAGCCAGCGCCCCGGCTTCGCCTTTTCAATGCAGCCAGCGCCACGCTGGACACGGTTTATTTCCATCCCAGGCCCTCCTGGCTAAGCACTTAAATGCGGCCAACGTTTTAAGTGCACTGCCGCTCATGTCCTTATAGCTGTCCCAGGCTCCTCTGGCTGCTCATGTCCATATACAGAAGTATCGTTGTGCACCTGCACCTGAGCTCGCGCAGAAGAAGAGGACATAGGGACACGCAGAATGAACTGAGTGTCTTTTCCTCTCTGCCCTACCTCAGGCGCTCCTCCGTGCTGAAGTAGCTAGGTACCATGTGCAGCAACAACGCAAGCAGCAAGGCTTACGACAGGGGCAGATGGCAGAGCAGCTTCAGCAAAGCTTGGACGCGCTAGAGGAGCAGCAGGTGTGTGGTCGTGACTACAGCATAAGGGTGTGGCATAGGTAAGCCGGGCACACACCCTGATATAGCAGGTATGCGGCAGCAGGTGATCTATCCCCTGTAGCATGACCTGGGTGCATATTGACAAATACAGCGAGGTGATCTTTGTCAGTTGCTCAAGCTGATTCAAAATGGGCGTGCTCTGCGGTAAGAAATGGGAGTTGGCGTGCAGGAGTTGCTCTGCGATAAGTAATGGTCTTGGTGTGTTTAATGAGCACGTACTTGTGACCTGCATGACAAGGATACAATACAGAACATGGATTTAATGTGAGCTATAAAATGCGATAAGTAATGGTCTTGGTGTGTTTAATGAGCACGTACTTGTGACCTGCATGACAAGGATACATTACAGAACATGGATTTAATGTGAGCTATAATTTGCGATAAGTTATGGTCTTGGTGTGTTTAATGAGCACGTACTTGTGACCTGCATGACAAGGATACAATACAGCACATGGATTTAATGTGAGCTATAATTTGCGATAAGTAATGGTCTTGGTGTGTTTAATGAGCACGTACTTGTGACCTGCATGACAAGGATACAATACAGAACATGGATTTAATGTGAGCTATAATTTGCGATAAGTAATGGTCTTGGTGTGTTTAATGAGCACGTACTTGTGACCTGCATGACAAGGATACAATACAGAACATGGAATTAATGTGAGCTATAATTTGCGATAAGTAATGGTCTTGGTGTGTTTAATGAGCACGTACTTGTGACCTGCATGACAAGGATACAATACAGAACATGGATTTAGTGTGAGCTATAATTTGCGATAAGCAATGGTCTTGTGTTTAATGAGCACGTACTTGTGACCTGCATGACAAGGATTCAATACAGAACATGGATTTAGTGTGAGCTATAAAATGCCAGCAACTGAAGCCAGCGATATCGACCTTATGCTTTTATTTAGAATGAATTGGAATGGCGCTGGAGGACTGAAAACTGGGGAAAGCAGTGGGTTGGGATTTGCTCTTATTATCCATCAAGATATACTGCAGTTCTTTGGCGTGCTAGCGCTCCCTAAATCACTGAGATCAAATTCATGGCGTGCTACTGTTCCCTTAATCAATCTCACAGGACCCTGAAATTTCGGATGCCTCTGACCAGGCTGAGGCTATTGAAAGGGGGGG
>Ga0307942_1002302_pt1 | contig 15461 bp, 10 predicted proteins | sample OrgLakmetagen175_FD_201846 | JGI IMG/M metagenome (GOLD analysis project Ga0307942, IMG submission 201846) | Saline water microbial communities from Organic Lake, Antarctica - #175 | ecosystem: Environmental > Aquatic > Non-marine Saline and Alkaline > Saline | place: Antarctica: Organic Lake...
ATCACAAACATTGATCTCATGGAGTATCAAGAAAAGAGTACCCTATCCTCCCCAGATGACACTATGCTTCCTGAAGTGTACACTGACACAGTAGCCTGTATTTGCGATGTCGACGTAAAGTGTAAAGATATGCTTACTCCCGAGTGCCTTCACATGCTGCAAAAGGCTTTTGATAAGACAAAGTGCACCAGCCTACACGGCCACATTAAACCTCCACCCATTAGCTTTGCATCAGAACTTGTAGGCCTCATTGCACGTAAAGACATCTCTGCCTCTTAACATACGAACAAGAAAATCAAAGATTCTTTCGCACGGATACTCCCCTCCCACACCACCGCCGCCTTTCAAAAGTGGGCCCTGATCACTAAAGAAAAAATGGCATCCCCCCTCGACTTTGACCCCAAATCCCCCCATTACTGGAGTGAGCACCCAAGGGACAAAGTGTTTGGGGCAAACACCAATGCCTTCTCCTCCCGATTCTCTGAGTTCTCCATCTGCCATTCCATTTACCACGAAAACACCATGCTCTTAGCAACAAGACACGCCATCTACTCTGCTGCTGTCAGCACAGAGGAAACAGCCACATTCATGCTCCTCCCTTTATGGAATTAAGATATGACCACAAATCCCTATGCATCACTCTGCCGCAAATACCCACACATGTGTAATTTCCTGGGCACCATCCCATCAAACCAACTCCAGTATGCAAAAGTGCCCTTCTGGAACAACATACAAATACCATTTTCCAAACACACCTGGGAATTGCAGATCATTGCCATATGGAACACCAAGGTCAGAGTCTGCCTCAATGCTCACAACAAAGACTGGCTAAAAGAACTTGCCAAAGAAATCCCTGAGGCAACGTGGGAAATTCAAAACATCCATAACCATCCCTACCAAACAGCCTTAGGTTCCGAACAACACTCCGGACTTAACAGGTTTATTAAGCTACCCAATGACCACCCTCAAGCCTCAGAAGGCCCAGATAAAACAAGTGCCCTGCTGATTAACACTGACCAACCTCATAATTATTGTAATATCGACGAAGTACCCCAAAACAGCTCCAGCCAAAACCTAACTCGTAAGGTAAAAGATTGGCGGGATTGGACCTACACTGATGGCAGCCTCCAAAAGAATGAAGTAGGGCAAGACACCGGATCAGGTGTATAACACCCTCACTTAAATATTTCCCACTATGTAAACCCAAAAGGCATGGGTATAACCAACACCATCTCACGTGCAGAGCTAGCAGCTATAGCAGCTGCAGTCACACACGGCTACTCACATATAGCCACAGACAGCTTCACATTACTGCACCAAATCAAAAAACAGCTCTCACAACCCAAATCTCCATCGCCACCACATCCAAGGAGATGTCCTCCAATCCATTGCTAAAGCAATTTGCCAATCACCATCGCCCATCCACTTCTTCAAAGTTAAGTCCCATGCATGCCGGTATTTTCGGTAATAAACATGCCGACGCCCTAGCCAAAAAGTTAGTCACCACCTTCTCCGACATCAGAACAGCAGGCTTTGAGGGAAATCCCTTCTACAACATCCACTGGCTCACAAAAGAAGACACAAAAAACCAAACACAAACCCTTAATCATATCCATGCAACAAACATGGCCCATCCTCCTCACCCAAGACTTTGGTATTTACCAAACCACCGTGACGCCCTTCAAGCCCACATTCATCTTCTCCATAACCTGGGAAATGCCAAAACTGAAGCGAGCTACCATGCGTACTACCAGACCCTCATAAAGAACGGTACTGCCAATGGAGCCACTAGCAATGCTTACCTAACATCATCCGATGTCCCCTTTAAGACCAAATGTATCATTATGAAATACAGAACAGGCACCCTATATAATCAAAAACATGCGGTATTGTTCAAACTTTCAACAAGTCAAACTTGCCCCCTCTGCCCACAAGTAGACAGTGCCCTGCACATCCTTTCTGGGTGCCAACACACGCAAATAAGGAACATGATCACCAAAAGACACAACATAGCATGCCGCATGATCCTTAAGGCTATCAGAAAAACAGGCTCCTTAGGATCATGCATTGTCTCCATGGATATAGGTTGCAACAAACGGATGACCATGCAAAATCTCCAGATTCCTGAAACAGCTGAAAGTAGAATAGTTCCCAAATGGCTCTTCCCACCCCGCTTCCCAGATAAAGACAGATTTACCTCCAGCCGCCCACATATTGTGCTGGTTAATCCCATCGCTGCAAAAACACACAAACAACAAACTAATGTAGGGGGGTGGGTTCTTCGGAGTGGCAGGGTGCAATTGAGGGAGACTGGGAGCTTCCCAGCAGCACCGCCAGCCACCAGTAGAGCCACCAACCCCAGACAGCACCGACCTAAAGACCTCAACAAGACTCGGTGCGACATCCACCTCGTCGAGATCAAGTATTGTGAGGACACCAGACCTCAGAACCAGCTGAACGCCGCAAAGGAACAGCACAAAGATGTCAGCAACATTCTCCAAGGAGCCTCCGTTACTCTCCACATCATCCTTTTGGGTGTGGGTGGAACCATTTACACTCTGGAGCCTTTCAAGGAACTGGGTCTTGATTCTCAAAGAGTAAAGAAGCTTGCCTCCAAGCTCCATGTGCACTCCGTGAACTTTGCTGCTAAACTTGTCCATACTAGACGTGCCCTTTCCAGTACTGTTATCAACTCTCATCAGGAGCCGGTTTCAGGCCAAGCCTGCAACCCTCTTATCCCCATTGGTGATTTTATTGTTCTTTGGTGGAGGAGTGTTATGGTAACCGGTACCAAAGTGGCTCCTTTTCCTTAATTAATGTGGGGAGTGGCTTTCACTGCCTGCGTAGTTCTTTCTCTTCTTTTTCTTTGGGGAGTGATTTTCACTGCCTGCACAGTTTTTTTGTACATCTCTTGGTTTAATAGCCAGGGGGTGTGAATTGGCAGCGCCATCTGCTTGGTTAAATCACTGGCAACTCTTCTTGCATCATGAATGATTCCAAGTCTGGTGCTACGACAACAATTACCACATATTTTACACGTCTTACATACGCAGCCTAGCAGTCAGCGTGTGTGTATGTGTATGTGTATGTGTTTCCTCGAGAGTGATTAATTTAGAGCTAAACACTGCAGGAGAAGCTGCCACACGGCTAAGGAGCCTGTGGGTGTGTGAGTGTGCGGATTTGTGGGCAGGAGAGCCACTTTATGGTCAGTTGGGGATGCGAGGAATTGCATCTGGGGACTCTTTGCTATTTAATTTAAACCAGTCTAATGACCGGGGGGGGGGGTGTATACTGGGTCTACCTTGCTTTTCCTGAAAACAATACAGTAAGAACTTTATAAAAAAGCAACCATGAGCAATACATTATCAGCTTTATAACAAAGCAACCATGAACAAACAAAAGGCTTGGACAACCGGATCATTGTTCATCAAACATCCCTAGAAAAAGCTGACACAGCTGCAGTGACATTTGGTTTTAAGGGTATAACATAAATCAAGGGGAGATAGCAAAGTCCCTACTACGTGAGAAAATAAAGGAAAATTGAAAGAAGAAGGGCAGCAAGAGAGGCCGGTTGGACGGGAAAAAGGAGGCAAGGGGGAGGCCTTTCGGGGAAAAAGGTTCAGGCGGAAAAAGTTGGATCCAAAGAAACCAGTAAAAGATATTCCTGACATTTCTGTTTACATGACCCGGGCCATCCTCCTATTCTACTTCTGCCATGCGAGCTATAGCTATTTTGAAGATGGTGGGTCAGTATTTTTCCCACATAGCGAATCAGGCACCTAGATTTCTTTTTTTCGACTTTTCAGAGTAGAACCAGATAGACACAGAACATCCTCACCTCCCAGCTCGTACAGTCCCCCAGATTGCTCCTGGCGCTACCTACAGCATTTGGCTGGTCTGGTGGAAAATGCTGTAATAAGGAAAGGCCGCTAGGCTCTCCAGATCGTAATGCACCCTCTGCGCCCTCAGGTTGCTGCTGTTTGTCCTGCTGCTGTACCTCTTCTTGCTCTGCTCCTCTCTCGTCATTTTTGCTGGCCGCGCTTGGAGCAGATTCTAGGAGTGTGGCGGCAATCAGGGCAGGAATGGAAAGGCCGGTATAGAACAGGAAGCCAACTCCGATGCCATAGCGCTGCACATGGTATGGGGTCAGTACTTAACTGTTGGCATAAAGTGCAATGAAATCTAGGCCAAGTGATGGCTTGTGTTCTCTTGCTTCCTACTTGCAAATAACATCCTGCAATGGGTTAACAATGAACTGCTCCAGCTTGTAGGCATAGTCAGCCGTGCAATTTCAAAAATCCTGGTGCAGCACTCCCACCCCCCCACACACACACATACACACACACACTCACACAAACACACACACACAAAACACACACACACACACACAAAACACACACACACACGCACAAACACACACATATAAACACCCCGTACCTGCAACAGTGCTCCAGCCAACGGTGCGGTCAAACCCCACCCTACACTTGCCCACAGGCGTTGCTTCCCATAGTCACTCTCCTGTTTTACCAAAGTTGCCAATAAAGTTAGATTTGTAGATTTGTGGTGGAAAGGAAAGGAGATCCTGCAATCCACCATGATGCGGCTGACCTTTATTTACCATTGCACAGAGTGTTTTGCATCATGTATATAAATAGTCATCATATCTAGAATTCGTAGTGCACCTTCTTGCACCAATGCTGGACGTGGGAGTCGATGAAAGGCCCGACAGGCGCTGCCACTAGCTCTGCTGCAACTAGTAGGGCCGCAGCCTGATGAAGTCAAAGCAAGGAAGACAAGGGGGAGGGACAGAGCAGCAGAATCTCACATGGGAAATTACTGACCACTATTTTAGATCAGCTATGTGCTTGTAGGAGCTCTACAACCCATGCTTGTTTTGAGTGCTGATTCTAGGCGTTGACATGGTACAGTAGGAAACAATGTTTTTCAGTGTAGTTGATCCCTTGGCTGGCTTGCGCCCCACGGGGCACCTGGGGCTTCCAAATCCTCAACTTTTTGCCATGTGATGGAAATGCTCGTTGTTCCGTGGCTGGGGCTAGACATTGAGTTAGCATTTTTCCCCCAGCAGTTATTTTGAGTGTTTTGTATACATAATGAGAGGAGCATGAGTTTTAAACTGTAGAAGATAATGTTGCAACTAGATACCAGTTGAAACAAGGAATGCACTTGATCAGGACGGATCGGATTCTCGGACTGCGGACACACTTGGTACTAGAGCAGGCAAGTTAGCAAAGAAAAGAAGGTACCTAACGACGCTTAAGCATCCTGGGCAACGAGTGCGAGTTATGCCGTAGCAAGACGCTCTGCAGAAGATCGAAGGTCGCATTATTTACTGTATAGTACAAATAGTGTGTACTGAAAGGAGGCCCGCCAGTCTGCCCCATCTGTCAAAGGTTTTGATTTACATGGCCCGGGGGGAACCTTCAGTCAGACTGTTCGGCTGATCGGCCTCGTCAGACAAAACAAGCATCAGTTAAAAGTGCCGCACTTGCGCAGTTGAAGCGGAAGAAACAAGTGTTTTGATCTGCTCCCCTGGGTTGAAATCATTTCAAATGAGAAGCAATTGCTATATAGGTATGTTAAGGCAAACAGCAACTTGAAGCAACTGCATTGTAAGTTCTTAGTACAGGTAGAAGGCGCACAGAAGAAACGAAAAGGACAAGGACTAACGGTGGCAAGTCACACCATTACAACTATGATGCCAGATCCACTGCCTGAACCACTAGCTGCAAGCAAATCAACAACTTCAAAACGCACAAGTACCTTTGCAAAAAAACTCAACTGACGGCTCATGGAGGCTCACATTCATTGCTGCCGCCTATGCGGCATGACCGTCATACAAAGCCGCGTCATCTTCAAAGCATACTGTTACGTAACTAATATAAGTCGTCATGCACTGCCAGTGAGGACGACCACAATAAACAAGAACAAGAACGCAGATACGCGTCTGTCGTAGCAAATCACCGTCACTGCAAAGTATAAGACTCAGCACAACCAATGCAACCTCAACTAAAAACCAGCTAACCAAATCACACGAGTCGTCACTGCCAACAATTGGGCGTTACACATAAACACTACCGGCATGGATTAGAAAAGGATGTTTGTGTTCTGCAGCCAATGGATGCAGAGACACACAATGGATGCAGAGACCTGGTGAATGAAAGTAAGAGGAGGTTTTCAGTGGGGTCCTGGTAGTTGGGAGGCAGAAGCCTGCACACCACCAAGAGTATTGCTCATATATTTGTGGGGGTTGTATTCAAAGTCTCTTCTCATCTTAATGACATTTGTTGCGGATCTGATTGCATGTAGGCTTAATTTTCTCATAAGTGCTGCGGCATGAAGCGCAGAATAACTCCGAGGCTGTGGAGTGAGTTCCTTGTGTGGCTGCTTTAGATGGTGCCTGTTGCTCCTAGCAGGATGGTGTGAAGGGTTTTACGGTGTTCGAGTAAGCGGCATATTAGCAGCTTATGTTGTTCTTGTGCCTTTTCTGCTTGTTGAGTAGGGGAAGTGTCTACACAGCACCACTTAATTTCGAACAAATGTATATCACGTTTGTTTAGTTGTATGTCTCTTGGTTTCATAGCCAGGGGGTATGGGTTGGCAGGGCCCTCTACTAGGTTATCACGGTCAGCTCTTCTTGCATTATTGGCAAACCTAGTTTGTTACGTGTTTGTTGGGTTTCTTTTGAGGCGTGGCTGCTGGGTCAGAGTTACTATGATTGCATCTGGCTTGCTAGATTTCTGCCGCTGTTGTGCTTTGAGATTGGAAGGTAAGAGCCAAGTTGGAATCACTCCTATCTGTATCTCCTCGGAAGGGCGTATGATGCCTTGTCATACCATTGTTGCACTCCCTGCATCCTCTGCTTGTACTAGCAGGCAGGCACCCTGTGCACCTTGTTGGATCGCTATAGTAATCATTTGTCCAGCAGCTTTGTGCCTGTAAATAATCATTTTATTTATAATGGGATGCCTGGCAGCATGTGGCAGGTGCCGTCTAGCTTCTATCTTCTGGCAGGTGGGGCAGGTTGGTGGGCCTTTTGTAAGGTTGCACTGAACGGCACACTTTTGGTTATATAACAAATTTGTGCGGCAGAGCATGACATTCCTCTTCTCTCCAGAGATGAAACTTGCATTCTTCCAAAATGAGTTGATTATGTCTTTCTCGACAATGCCTTCCTTGATCAGTTCTTGGTATTTTGGGTAGCACTTTGTGGACTGATGGTTTGAAACCTTTTTTGATTTAGGTCCTAGTTTGTTTTAGACGTGCATGTGTGCGTTTACAGCATCAAGATATGAGAAAATGAAGACAGAGCCTGTCCACTGGAGGCCCTCGTTGGCAGGCAGGTGTTAAGAGTATCTGGTAGGCAAGCTGAAGGAGGGTTTTTTATCCTTGCTGACCAGAATATGGATGAATGGGGATGGGCGTCAGTGTTAATGTGGAGATCATGGCCACTTTGATTTTCCGCAGAGCACTTTGCTATGGCATCAGCGCACTCGTTCTTCCCTAGGATGCCAGCATGAGCTTTAACCGCAGACTCATAGCTCCTTCAAACAATTTAGCGTAGCGTGGAGATGAAAAGCTTTTGTCATTGCTAGTAAGCTAGAACAGGACTTCAAGCACTGCTCTATAATACACTTCAAGCACGCCCCTTTGCCCTGCGTGTGTGGCACACGTAATGCGCAAGCGTGCGGTCCGGGTATGCCACAAACACGGCAGGGCCAATGCGTTTGTAGCACAAGCAGCAGATGCGCTCGCTGCTGAGCAGCACGTGGCCCTGCTTGGCTTTGCCTAGTGACTCACGGAGGCTCAGAGACTCAGACCTGTGGGCACGTGGATGCATGTGTGTGTGTGTGTGTGTGCGTGTGATAGTGTATGTTTGTCAGACCTGTGGGCAAGTGTATGTGTGTGCGTAGTGTATGCACGTATTTTTACATTTGTTGCACACTTATAATGCACGTGGACGTGTGCCTTGTCCACTGTGCACATTGTAAAAAGAGGCATGCGCAGGTGCTTCACCACTGCCATGCTTCTGGACTCCTCTGTACTTTCGCCCAGTGCAGACCCCAGCCATAATTGAGTCTCAGTACTGCTCTGAACCTGACAAAAGGCCCTACCTGCGCAGGTGCTTCACTACTGCCATGTTCCTGGACTGCTCTGTACAGTGGCCCAGTGCAGACCCTAGCCAGGGCATGACGTGGCCAAGCGGCACGTCTTCAGGAAGCAGCTCTAAGACCTGCAGTGTTTGTGTGTGTGTTGTGAGAGTGTTTGTGTGTGTATTTGTGTGTATGTGTGCGTGTGTGTATTTGTGTGTATGTGTGCGTGTGTGTGTGTGTGCATGAATGCGTGAGTGGGAGCGTGTGTGTGCGTATGTGTGCGTGTATGTGCGTGTATGTGTGTGTATGTGTGTGAATGCATGTGCGTCAGTGCTTGAGTTATAACCCTTTAGCAACGATGCATCATGACCTTGCGATTATTCTCAAGTTAGGTCCTCTACATATGATATACCTCAAAGCATACAGTAAAAAAGTTAGCCCCTTTTCACACAGCTGCTAGTTTGTATTTATCAGGTAAACGTGTCTCGTGTACGGTATAGGAAAATGAAAACGCCACGTAGGTACACACAAGCACGTACCTACACACACACACACACACACACTTATGCAGCGGACGTTTGTGAGATTGCATCTGTAGCTGCCACTGAAGAACCGCCCTACAGGGCCCAGTTTACACAGCATCTGCACCTGCAACAAATGCATTGCAAACAAAGGCACAGCCATGCGTGCGCGTGTTACACCCACCTCCAAAGGGTCCATGCGCCCACATTTGCGGCTGAGCAGCCACGTCAGTTGCTGCCACGTCTTCTCATTCAGTGCCAGCGGACCCTCTACCAGGGCACCTCTACCCTCCTTTCTTTGGCCACTCTGTTCCCCGCCACTGTCCTCCTTGGGCAGACAATGACCAGCAGTGTGAACAATTCTGTCGCTTTCTGTCGGCTCTGCTGGGGGGGGTTGGGTGGGGTCGGCTGAGGGAGGACAGGAGGTCGAGAGAACCACCTGTTGGGGTGGACAAGAGGGACAGGTTAATGAGCAGTCATTACACATAAAAAAGGGAGGGGTTGATTCATGGCACATAGAAAAGGGAGGTTGACTCATGACACATAGAAAAGGGAGGTTGATTCATGACTCATGACACATAAAAAAGGGAGGTTGATTCATGACTCATGACACATAAAAAAGGGAGGTTGAAAGGACAGCTCGTAGGGGCAAAGAACAGGAGGGGCTGGGGTCTGTGGGATCGTGGTACGTTTTCTTAGCCCAAGTGTGATGCAAACACACACACCCACTGGTAGCACACACACCCAATGGTAGCACACCCAATGGTAACAATGGTAACAATGCAAACACAATGATAACAATGCAAAAACACACCCAATGGTAGCACACACCCAATGGTAGCAATTTCATTAGTTTCCGCGATGGAAGACAGTGGCAGATGCTTTGTCGTTTGCAGAGGGGAGTACAGCAAACAACAGCACGCTTGTATGACTGTGCTGCGGTTACGCTGGAGGGAGAGCGTTTGTGCTCTTTGGCAGCATTCAATTATCCTTAATGACCCTTATGGCGACTAAGTTGATCTGTACCATGTAGTTTTCTTTTCCTTACTTTTTTTTGATGCTTACCGTGGTGCCAACTGGTTAGTTCCATTCATATAAAATGACTACGAGCTCAGGTTGCTACACACAACCCTGCAGAATGGCGTCAGTAGCTTTTGGCAGCAGCTTGGCACCACCATCATGGCATGCATCCAAAAGCTACTGCCGTCATTATGTAGGGTTAGGCGTAGCAATTTAGGCGTAGCAACCTAACCTAGTCAGTCATTTATATGAATATGGAACTAGCCTAGTAATCAATACATATGAATACGGAAGTAACCTAGTAGTAATTTTTATACAAACTTGTTATTATTATGAAGATGGAACTAACCTAGTAGTCATATTGCAGAGGCCTAGGTGCACCAACCTAGAAGCCATAGATGCAGGTCATATTGTAGAGGTGCAGGTGTAGGTCATATTGTAGGTGCAGGTCATATTGTAGAGGCCCAGGCGCAGTAACCTAGAAGCCATATTGTAGAGGCCTAGGTGCAGTCACGAGACTGCTGCTGAGAAGTGCACATGAGCACGTGAGGCTTGCAACAGCATCAAAACATGTTGAAATGCATCGGAAGGCAATCAAGGGAAGGTCCATAGCCCAGCACACACCATGCGCTGGAAGGAGACACGTCACACAATCTAGAAACGATATAGTACACAACGATTGCTTGTACCTCAAGCAAAATGAGGTAGATATCTGAGGGCTTGCGCAGAAGGGCGTGTTGTGCCACAGGCCCCTGGGCAGCACCTGTCATTCAATTGGCAGTAATGCATGTTGAGTGTGCTTGTAAGCATGTGTGTTGGGTGTGTGTGTGTGTGTTGTGTGTGTGTGTGTGTGTGTGTGGATTTAAACAGTATATATAGCTTCCTGGGGGGTATGTGAGTGTGGACAGCTCTGTTGCTGCACCTTTTTTGTCTGTTTTACTACTCGCTGTGCGTGTGCAGGTGGCAGCATGTTTCCTGACTATTTTGCGTGTGTCTATAGGTCCACACTGTCTTTAGGTCCACGTTGTCTTTAGGTCCACACTGTCTTTAGGTCCACACTGTCTATAGGTCCACGTTGTCTTTAGGTCCACACTGTCTATAGGTCCACACTGTCTATAGGTCCACACTGTCTATAGGTCCACACTGTCTATAGTACACACTGTCTATAGGTACACACTGTCTATAGGTCCACACTGTCTACAGGTCCACTCTGTCTACAGGTCCACACTGTCTATAGGTCCACACCGTCTATAGGTCCACACTGTCTATAGGTCCACACTGCTACCACTTTTGCTCCTTGCTGCCTTCACCACAGGAGCACGTCTACATTTGTCTGTCCCATTGCCTCCCACACCAAAACTCGCTGTCTATTTACCACCTTGCACCTCACACTGTGTAGTTAAAGAGGTAGCATATCATCCCCACACCTGCCACTCCGAACGCGTGTCCCGGATATCCCCCCGTTGCTGGTGGTGCTCCTGTGCTGCTTTTGGCCACCGCAGGAGAGGATGTGAGGGAGGGGAGGAGCTGGCTGCGGGCTTGCAAGTGATGGGGGAGGAGGGCCTGCTCCGCAGCGTACACTCTAGGAACACACGACAAAGGCACTGTGTTACATTTATGTGGATGAGCTCACTACGGAAGGTACAGATTAGCTAGCTGCGGGTTTGCAGGTGGTGGAGGAGGAGGGCCTGCTCTGCAGTAACCCTTTGGGAACACATGAAAAAGGCACTGTGTTACAATTATGTGGATGAGCTCACTGCACAAGGTACAGATTAGCTGGCTGCGGGTTTGCAGGTGGTGGAGGAGGAGGGCCTGCTCCGCAATAACCCTTAGGGAACACATGACAGCAGTTTGATATGTTTGCGTGGATGCGTTCATTACAGTAGGGATGCATTGGCAGTAGGTATGCAGGAGGGGGGCCTGCTTCGCAGTAACCCTTTGGGAGCACATGACAGCAGTTTGAAATGTTTGCGTGGATGCGTTCATCACAGTAGGGATGCATTGGCAGTAGGTATGCAGGAGGGGTGCCTGCTTCGCAGTAACCCTTTGGGAGCACATGACAGCAGTTTGAAATGTTTGCGTGGATGCGTTCATCACAGTAGGGATGCATTGGCGGTAGGTATGCAGGAGGGGGGCCTGCTTCGCAGTAACCCTTTGGGAGCACACGACAGCAGTTTGATATGTTTGCGTGGATGCGTTCATTACAGTAGGGATGCATTGGCGGTAGGTATGCAGGAGGGGGGCTTGCTTCCAGCGTACGTTGTGGAAGCAGGGAATGAAAGCGAGCAGACTTGCTTTTTAGGGAGGATGCATTCACTACAAGAGACAGGCTGGTGTGCTCAGAGGGGGGTGGGAGGGGGATTTGCTTTGATCTGCTGGGATGCATTAGGATCACTCTAAGAACACATGACCAAAGCAATGCGCTGGAATCATGTGTTTTCATGCAAGTGGGGATGGGATGGCTGAGAGTTTGAAGATAGAAAAAACCACCTGCTCTGCAGCGTGAGCTGGCTGAAAGTATTGGGGATAGAAGAACCACCTACTCTGCAGCGTGAACCATGCAACGAGTACGCACACTTTCCAGCACCTTTCCACGCACCTTTTCACGCATGGCACAAACAAGAAAACAGTTGCAGCAAGCAAAAGGCACCAGGGATGTTTCGGCATATTCGTATAATACGCTGTATTGCATATATAACACATATTTAACCGTATTGAACAAATCGGGCCTGTTGTACGATTGCAAAATTACCGTTTGGAGGCGATTTTTGGCCTTTTTAGGCAGTTTTCCGCCCAAATACAGCCTTCCAGCGAGCTTCCAATGCTATGTTTAATATAAGTATAACATATGATTTGTTAGAACATAACTGGATACGTTTTGGGTTATGTTAAGGCAAACCGGGTCCATTTTTGGGTCAAAAACCGGCACTCCCAAAATTGCTTAAAATTACGATCCTTTAATGCGCGTATTGCTTATTTAACGCGTATTTTACCGTATCGAACGACCCAAATGGCCGTGTGAAACATCCCGGAATGGCACTATAGGGAATGGATTAAGTCCACGCATGGCACTCTGAGAAAAGGAGGGCGCAGCAATTAAAAGGAGCCACAGCCGGACCTGAACCCCCCTCAATATCCGCACCCAGCAACTCATTTCAACCGTGAGTGAAAATGCTTAGAAACAACAGAAATAGGCTTGCATCTCCACAGAGGAAAAGCTTGCATGGTAGGAAGTTAAAAGCCTGGACACACAATAGTCCAAGCAGACCCAAACAGCTTATTTTGAAAGCCTTTGCCTCGTAGTACTGCCCGAGCCACAGGTGGCCTCTGCAGCAACCAGGCCGTGCAAGTCATGCACACAGATCATAAATTAGGATGACCAAAGCCATAGAAATACAGTGTTCAAGATCATATTTTTGGCAGGCACGTACAATGTGTACATATGAATGTGGCCAATCCAAATCATACGAATGCTTTCTACGGGGAGCCCACTCATACATTTGTGTGTGTGTGTGTGTGTGTGTGTGTGTATGCGTGTGTGTGTGTGTGTGTTGCGCTGCACCTGTCACAGTAGGCCTCTGCAGCACCCAGGCTGTGTAAGATGTGCACGTACAGGACAAGCGCTTCTCGATGCCTGCGTAGACGCTCCAGCATCAGCGCACGGATCTCCGGCAGTTGCCCTGGGGTAGGAAGCCATTGGTTGAGTGCGTACTTTCTTTGGTGCTTGTGTAACCATTGCTTGAGCAAGTGCGTTTGTGTAACCATTGCTTGAGCAAGTGCGTTTGTGCGTTTGTGCAACCATTGCTTGAGCAAGTGCGTTTGTGTAACCATTGCTTGAGCAAGTGCGTTTGTGCGTTTGTGCAACCATTGCTTGAGCAAGTGCGTTTGTGTAACCATTGCTTGAGCAAGTGCGTTTGTGCGCTCCTGCTTGTGCACACATGTGCTTTTACGCATGTGTGTTGTGATTCACTGATGCGACAACAGTTGCCTTGCAGGATATTGATGAAATATTATCCTAGCTTTGGTTAAGGTAGAATATAGAACAGCTACATTCTTTTGATGTGCTTGCTGCAAATAAGTGGAGTGGGGTCAAGGTGCTCCGAGTTTGTTATTAAAATAATGTATGCTCTGCACTTCTTGCACTGCGGCCATACAGAAATCGCCTTCTCAATAGAATTTCAATTACTCCCTATGAGGATACAATCACGGTCATATCAGTTTGTTTCACAGATAGAGATGTAGAATTTCAGTAAGCACAGCACCGATTCCCCGACCTTGTTCTTGCCGACACAGAGAGTAAGCTAAACAGGTGCAGGGCAAAGCATCAAGCCTGCGCTTTGCGAGTGAATTGCGCACTAGCACTAGCACTAGGTTCGCACTAGCACTAGGTAGCACTAGCACTAGGTAGCACTAGCACAAGGTAGCACTAGCACTAGGTTCGCACTAGCACTACACTAGCACAAGGTTAGCACTATCACTAGCACTAGGTTCGCACTAGCACTAGGTAGCGCTAGCACTAGGTTTGCACTAGCACTAGCAATAGGTAGCACTAGCACTAGGTTCGCACTAGCACTAGGTTCGCACTAGCAATAGGTACACCTCCATAAAATCGTGAATCGCGCTGTCTAGGGCAGATTGCATTCTGGAGATCCCTGAAAGTGGGGATGCGCATGATGCCCGGAAATAACACGGGAAAGCCTCAATGCTAATAGTCAGTTTTGGATATGCTGTTGCTGAGGAGTCCAGCTTGTTAAAGCCCAACACCAGGGTCAAAGCCTATTGTGGGGAGTAGTTCTTCGTTGCCTGCGTAGTATTCCCTTTTTTCATTTCAGACTATCCGTACCGGTGTCAAAGGCTGTAGTGTGTGCAGTCATAAGGTCCCACTGACTTGCTAAAAGAAAGTTGTTTGTATTAACCCTTTGTTCTAACCCTTTGTACTAATCCTTTGTACTAACCCTTTGTACTAACCCTCTGTATTAATCCTTTGTACTTATCCTTTGCACAAACCCTTTGTACTAATCCTTTGTACTAATCCTTTGTACTAACCTTTTGTACTAACCCTTTGTACTGACCCTTTGTACTGACCCTTGGTACTACCCTTTGTACTGACCCTTTATACTAACACTTTGTACTAATCCTTTGTACTAATCCTTTGTACTAACCCTTTGTACTAATCCTTTGTACTACCCCTTTGTACTGACCCTTTGTACTGACCCTTTGTACTGACCCTTAGTACTACCCTTTGTACCAACCCTTTGTACTAACCCTTTGTATCAACCCTACGCCGCACCAACCGTCAATGGTCCACTTGCTCCTCAAACTACCATAGGAGTAGTTGGTAGTTGGATTGGCACTGCGTCCTATCAAACGTAGGACATACTGAAAACTTATGAACAGTGGTGGCGGCGTTGTAGCCAAGAATTCAACGTACCGTATGGCAGCTTGGTAAGAACATAATCGAGGTCAATGTAGGGGGAGGTGTAGACTAGGTGCCGTAAGCGTTCATACAATGATGGGGGAGGGCCTGCTGCACGTACGAACACAAAAGCAAGAACAGTGAAAAGTGGCACAGGTGAAAACTAGCATTTCAGATGTAGTCACAAAACATTCACAATGGATACAATACAGGTGCAGTATTACGGTTCCAGGTGGGTCTTGCCAGGTGGGATTATGAGATTGCCAGTCAAGAACACATGGATGTGGGAATAAAGAGGCCCAACAGGATCGACAGGCGGGGGACTCCAGGTGAGGTTGGAGATTGCAATAGCACAATAAATAGAACACGGATGCAGGAGAGAGGGAGGGAGGG
>Ga0307942_1002304_pt1:0-7500 | contig 15453 bp, 18 predicted proteins | sample OrgLakmetagen175_FD_201846 | JGI IMG/M metagenome (GOLD analysis project Ga0307942, IMG submission 201846) | Saline water microbial communities from Organic Lake, Antarctica - #175 | ecosystem: Environmental > Aquatic > Non-marine Saline and Alkaline > Saline | place: Antarctica: Organic...
GCCAAGTGTTCAGTTCTCGAGAAAGAGGTTGCAGCAGCATTGTAACCAAAAAAGGTAGGTTGCCCGAAATCACCTTTGCCCCTGCCAGTGGTCACAATAAGAGGAGTGGTAGCAGCAATGTTTAAAAGGCACCGGTCGAGCATCGGGAAGAGGACTGAGACGTGCCTGACCGAGCTGTGGATACATGTCTAGTAGTTGAGGATGCTCGGGAAAAGAGTCAGCAGCATTATCTAAGCGCGCATTAAAGTCTCCCATCAGCAGCACGTGAGAAGAAATAGACCCAGCCTCAATTATGTCAGAATGTAGAGAATTGAAAGCGTCCGAGATGTCGTTGCTACCCCGATTAGCAGATTGAGGATTGATATAGGTTTACCCCAAGCAGTCCGGATCTTGTACTGGTTACTCCGAGTGGGAGGCTCCCATCTCCACAATAACTAGAAAGAAACAAACTAAGCATGAAGGGGGATGGTTTTTTTGGAGTGGCAGGCCGCAACTGAAGGAGAATGGGAGCATCTCAGCAGCACCGCCGGCCATTGATCGGGAGCATATCAGCAGGTCCACCTTACCTTGACCGCATCGACCCAAAGATCTTGGCGCACTTCAACGTGACATCTACCTCAAGATCAAGTACTGTGACGACACTTGACCTCAGGACCAGCTGAGCGCCGCTCAAGAACAGCACTACAAAAGCCTCTGTACCATTCTTTAAGGAGCATCCGTTACCCTCCATACACCATCATTTTTGGAGTGAGTTGGCACCATCTACAACAATCGCACACCGGAGCCTTTTAAGGAGCTAGGTCATGACTCCCAAAGAGCTAAGAAACTCGCTTCCGAGCTTCATGTACATTTCATCATCGATGCTGCCAAACATGTCCATACCACACATGCCCTTTCCAGTACTAATATCAACTGTCATCAGGAGCCGATCTCAGGTCAAGCCTGCAACCCTCCTGATCCCCATTTATCTTTTTCTTGTTCATTGGTGGAAGTTTTACAGTGCCCGATGCAAGAGTGGCTCCGTTCCTTTCTGTAATGCAGGGATTATTTTTTCTCTGCCTGCATAGTTGTTCTTTCTCTTGTTTCTTACATGCCCAAAATAACGCCTGTCTCCAGCTTGCTTGGTCACTTTGTCGTACCAAGAACAGGCAGACCTTGTGGGTTACTTCTACGTGTTTTCAAGGTGTCTTTGTAGGAGTGGACACTGGTCCGAATGAATTGTTCACTGAAGGTACTTTTAGCTGCATGCAAGCAGAGACCAAGCTGTGCTGACCTGAGACTTCAACTTAAAAATAATACACTTTTACGGCAGTGTGTCCAGGACACGGCATGAATGAGGAGGGGGCTACACAGAGGCAAGCATCCGATGTAACCTTACCTTTTACGGCAGTGTGCACAGGACACGGCATGAATGAGGAGGGGGCTACACAGAGGCAAGCATCCGATGTAACCTTACCTTTTACGGCAGTATGTCCAGGACACAGCATGAATGAGGAGGGAGCTACACAGAGGCAAGCACCAGACAACACCCTCTCATCACAAACTTTCGGCAATCTGCTACTAGGATGTTGTGTTACGTTGTGTGAAGGTCGTGTTATGTTTTGTTAAGGTCTGTAAAGGTTCTTGTTGTGCGAAGGTGTTGGGGACCAGGAAGGTCGCAGGCCTGGCCTAAAGCCTGCTCCTGATGAGAGCCAAATAAACGTTTAAAAGAATACGTGCAGACTTTTAAAAATATACTAACAAGTTGCAAAAAGAATTGTCCTAGCGTGAGGCCCAGCAAGCTGTTGCCTTGGCAGGATTGAATCCTCCACAGGGCACATACGTGGCCCTGTCAGCTGACCAGCATATCAGACAAAACCTGCGTTCAGGAGAGTGGAAGGTCAAGCGCAAATGATGGAGAAAGATGGTGTATACCGCAACACATCACTCATTAATCTGTGATACAGATTGCTCACGTATTTCTGCCTGTCCCTTTGATCAGCTGCGATTCTCAGAGATGTGCAAAGGAAAAAAACATTGCTCAGGAGCACACACACACATACACACATACACACACACACACACGTGCACACACACGCCCTAAGATAAGCCGCTCTCACTATTAGCATGAGCGCCCTTTCCATGTTTCAGTTGAGGGCCTTTCCATGTTCTGCTGATCCTTATTTTTCCGTATCTTTACTTTCTCTTGCACAAAAAACGAGCGTCAGCCCACACAAGCGCCGGACATTGACTTGCACAGACACACTATTACACACAAATCCACACATTCACAGCCACACATAAACCTTTTAGAGGTCCTGCAGGATGTGCTGCTGGGTAACCGCCAGAAAAAAGCACAAACAAATGGCTTGTGCACAACCAAAGGTGGGCTTGCAAGTGTCAACAAGTCCACCAGTTTCTTTTATTTGCTGAGGCACCTTCTCAACAAGTTCCAATTATTTGCAAAGATTGTCTTACGCACCAGCCACAAACACACACATGCACTCACATGCCTACACACACACACACGCACACACACACACACACACAAACAAACAAGTATTAACTATTTGCAAAGATCGTCTTACGCACCAGCCACAAACACACACATGCACTCACACGCACAAACGCACAGATACACACACAAGTACCAACTATTTGCAAATATCGTCTTGCGCACCAGCCACAAACACACACATGCACTCACACGCGCGCACACACACACACACACACACACACACACACAAACGCACAGATACAAAAGAATACTCACACATACTTGAAGGTCCTGCAGGCACTGCTGCTGCGTGTGCTGGGGCACCACCACAAATGACGGCACATGCACAAACACACAAACACACAAACCACAAATACACACACATACTTTAAGAAGGTCCTGCAGGAATTGCTGCTGCATGTGCTGGGGCACCACCACAAACGACGGCACATGCACAAACACACAAACACAAATACAACCACACATACGTTAAGAAGGTCCTGCAGGAACTGCTGCTGCGTGTGCTGGGGCACCACCACAAACAACGGCACATGCACAAACACACAAACACACAAAACACAAATACACACACATACTTTAAGAAGGTCCTGCAGGAACTGCTGCTGCGTGTGCTGGGGCACCACCACAAATGACGGCACATGCACAAACACTCAAACACATTAACACAAATACAACGACACATACTTTAAGAAGGTCCTGCAGGAACTGCTGCTGCGTGTGCTGGGGCACCACTGCAAACGACAGCACATGCACAAACACTCAAACACACAAACACAAATACAACGACACATACGTTAAGAAGGTCCTGCAAGAACTGCTGCTGCGTGTGCTGGGGCACCACCACAAACAACGGCACATGCACAAACACACAAACACACAAACACTAATACAACCACACATACTTTAAGAAGGTCCTGCAGGAACTGCTGCTGCGTGTGCTGGGGCACCACCGCAAACGACGGCACATGCACAAATAGGGAGTGGCACAGCCCTCCCTTCCTCTGCATCACAGCTCCCACTTTGCTCAATGCCAAAGACGCGGGCCGGCTGTCATACTTCCCAGCGGCTGTGTGACCTCGGTCAGCTTCTGGTTGTGTCGTTGCTGGTCCTGGTGTAATATCATGGGAGACAGCTGACTGCTTTGGCGATGCATGTGCTTCTGAGTCGCCTTGCTGCTGCTGCTGCTGCTGTTGCTGTTGCTGTTGCTGTTTTTGTCGCTGCTGCTGTTGCTGCTGCTGTTGCTGCTGCTCCTGTTGCTGCTGCTGTTGCTGCTGCCTTTGCTCCTGCTCCTGTTGCAGCTGTTGCTGCTGTTGCTGCTGTTGCTGCTGTTGCTCCTGCTCCTGTTGCAGCTGTTGCTGCTGTTGCTGCTGTTGCTCCTGCTCCTGTTGCAGCGTTTCTTGTGACTGCTCTGGCTGCACACTCAGGTCTGTATTGCTATGCAGGCTCAGGCCCAGGCTGCGGTAGTAAATCCACTGCAATTTACATGTTTCCATTGAAAATGCTTTATTATGTGCACATGCGTTGTTTTATGCATGACGGTCAGGCCCAGGCTCCGGTAGTAAATCCACTGCAATGATGCATGTTTTCATTGAAAATGCTTTGTTGTTATGTGCACATGCTTTTTTTATGCATGACAGTCAGGCCCAGGCTCCGGTAGTAAATCCACTGCGACATGCACATTTCCATTGATAATACTTTGTTATTATGTGCACATGCTTTGTTTTATGCATGACAGTCAGGCCCAGGCTGCGGTAGTAAATCCACTGCAACATGCACATTTCCATTGATAATACTTTGTTATTATGTGCACATGCTTTGTTTTATGCATGACAGTCAGGCCCAGGCTGCGGTAGTAAATCAATTGCAACGTGCACATTTCCATTGAAAATGCTTTGTTATTATGTGCGCATGCGTAGATCCACTGCAACGTGCATATTTCCATTGAAAATGCTTTGTTATCATGTGCACATGCGTAGATCCACTGCAACGTGCATATTTCCATTGAAAATGCTTTGTTATTATGTGCGCATGCGTAGATCCACTGCAACGTGCATATTTCCATTGAAAATGCTTTGTTATTATGTGCGCATGCGTAGATCCACTGCAACGTGCATATTTCCATTGAAAATGCTTTGTTATCATGTGCACATGCGTAGATCCACTGCAACGTGCATATTTCCATTGAAAATGCTTTGTTATTATGTGCACATGCGTAGATCCACTGCAACGTGCATATTTCCATTGAAAATGCTTTGTTATTACGTGCACATGCGTAGATCCACTGCAACGTGCATATTTCCATTGAAAATGCTTTGTTATCATGTGTACAATGCATGACGTACGTGCTGCGTGTGTGTAAATGTGTGTGTGTGTGTGTGTGTTTAAATGTGTGTGTACATGCATGTCCATTTTGTACCTAGATTGCATTTTCCAGCAACAACACAAACATCGCATCAAATTTGCAGTCTTGTGCGCTGTGTGCGTAGAAGACCCACTCCTGCACAACTGCTTGCAGAGGGTCCCCCACCGCATGACAGATCATGCAATTGCCTAAAATTAAACAGCACAACCCAGTACACTATCTTTCATTGTATGTATAGGAAGCAATTTAAACTGCACAACAGCATACAGAGGGCTCCCTATTGCACCACGCATCATTTCACACACGTCCCTTACCGCACCCCTTGATTTGAGTAAGCACAAAAACTCACATTGCAAAGGAGACGGCTTGTAATGCACAGCAACGCACAAGGCCCTCCATCGCATGACGGATCATTTCACTGCCTGCCTTACAGCACTCCCTAACCCAGCATGTAGAGCAACACACATTGCAAACCTCCATTGCATGAAAAAGCGTTCTTCGTATTGCATCCGTATTGCATATTTCGTATTGCATGAAAACGCGTATTTTACCGTATTGAACGTCCCAAATGACCATATGACACATCCCTGCAAATTGCAAACCTCCATTGCATGACAGATCATTTCACTGCCTGCCTTACAGCACTCCCTAACCCAGTATTGAAAGCAACACACATTGCAAAGGAAGCGGCACAAGCTGCAACAACAGCTGCAGCAACACATATACACTCCGAATGTCCAGACTGGAATCTCAGGATAACACGTCAAAACTTTTACAACAGCACACAGAGGGCGCTCCATCACATGAACGATCATTTCACTGCCTCCCTAACAGCGCTCTTAGGTTTCAGTACATACGAAATCTCACATTGCAAAGGAAGCGACCTGCATTGCAAGACATCTCCACGTGGTGGCCTTGCTTTCTTAGCAGTTCAGCTGCCAAGGCTAGATCCAGATCACTCGTTCGTGCCATATGCTGGGCAGTGTGCACACCTGTTTTTGCGTGTGTGTGTGTGTGTGTGTGTGTGTGTGTGTGTGTGTGTGTGTGTGTGTGTGAACGTGTGTACATGTACACGCGTGTAAGTATTTGTGTGTGTGTGTGTTAGCGTGTGCTTGTTTCTGATTGTGTGCACGTAGCTGGAAGTTGCGTTGCGTGCATATGCAAGGGACGGGCAGATTGAAACAAGAAACACTCCAGTTTTGGGTACTTACACACATACGCAGAATGCAAAAAGCACAGCCTTGGTATCCCATGTATTGGCACGGGAGTCGTTGATTTACATCTCCTATTAGTGTTGATACAACCAATCACATGCTTGGGATGCATGAATGCCTAATCAGAGGGTGTTTGAAGGCAGCCTTGGGCATCTGATGTAAGTTGTAAGGCAGCCTTGGGCGTCTAATCTAGGTTGAAAGCAGCCATGAGCGTTTGATCTAGGTTGAAAGCAGCCATGAGCGTCTGATCTAGGTTGAAAGCAGCCATGAGCGTCTGATCTAGGTTGAAAGCAGCCTTGGGCGTCTGATCTAGGTTGAAAGCAGCCATGAGCGTTTGATCTAGGTTGAAAGCAGCCATGAGCGTTTGATCTAGGTTGAAAGCAGCCATGCGCGTCTGATCTAGGTTGAAAGGCAGCCTTGAGTGTCTGATCTAGGTTTGAAGGCAGCCACATGTGCCACACGATTTCTACAGACTGCAATATCTTTTGTGTTGCCCATGCTTGGCTGCAAAGCATCTAAGATACAACCAGCTGTTTTGTGATACTTAATTCAAGGCTACAGTGTACTTGCCAATAACTGCCTCCATTTAGTCAAGTGGATTGATATCATGATCGTACAAGTTCTATCTAAGTACAAGTTCAATGATAACAATTCACTTCATCGATGTACGTAGAAGTTCCTTCCTGCCTACAGAAGCTCCTAATCCTCTTGCCCTAGGAACGGTGCTAAAATTCCTTCCTGCCTACAGAAGCTCCTAATCCTCTTGCCCTAGGAACGGTGCTAAAGTTCCTTCCTGCCTACAGAAGCTCCACCTCCTCTTGCCCGCGGAACAGGGCTCGTTCACTAAACAGGGGTGCAACACTGCTGATTACCCTCCTTTTGCAGAGCTTCTTCACAGTCTGCATCGCTTCTTCACAGTCTGCATCGCTTCTTCACAGTATGCATTGCTTTGCGGTTTAATGCTGTGAACCATATCCCAGTTTTCTAGGGCAGAGGGGCACAGAGGAGATCAAAAGCTACTGCACACAAGAGATGTACCGTACAGACCTTATATCACCGCGCAAAAATATCGTTTTTTGTCCTGCGGGGTGACTGCGCGCACGAAAAATATGTATTTATTTTGGGGGTGCGGGATTGAAAAACGGGGATTTTTGGCGTATTTTGGAGCCTGTCAGGCATAAATCCCTGTGCGGGGTTGGTGTGAAATTATATATTTCCAGGGTGCGGGGTTGATGCGGGAGTGTGAAACTAAAATATTTTTTTTGGTCTGCGGACTGAACCCAAGTCTGTACGGTATGTGTAAAACAAACACAAATTCGTAAAGCATTGTCACATTGTCACATTCGTACAGCATTGTCAAATTTGTACAGCATTGTCACATTGTCACATTGTCACAATTGTTGCATTGTCAGATTTGTACAGCATTG
>Ga0307942_1002304_pt1:12500-15453 | contig 15453 bp, 18 predicted proteins | sample OrgLakmetagen175_FD_201846 | JGI IMG/M metagenome (GOLD analysis project Ga0307942, IMG submission 201846) | Saline water microbial communities from Organic Lake, Antarctica - #175 | ecosystem: Environmental > Aquatic > Non-marine Saline and Alkaline > Saline | place: Antarctica...
CTCAAGTTGATCATGTTGCGCCCCAGGGCTGTTGCATGGCTGGTGAAAGCGTTGTCGATTAGATGTCAATTCTTTGCATCACTGGGTCCAAGTGCTGCACGTAACACTCTGTTGTTGCGTGGGACAAGGGATACGATTGGATGTGAGTTATACAATTCTTTGCATCACTGAGTCCAAGTGCTGCACGTAACACTCTATTGTTGCGTGGGGCAAGGGATACGATTGGATGTGAGTTATACAATTCTTTGCATCACTGGGTCCAAGTGCTGCACGTAACACTCTGTTGTTGCGTGGGGCAAGGAATACGATTGGATGTGAGATGTGAGTGATACGATTCTTTGCATCACTGGGTCCAAGTGCTGCACATGACACAGGCATGCATGCTGATTGCGCTGGAGGAGGAGGCGGCCCTTGAAGTGCACCCTGAGATGGTGGAAGTCTTGCAAGCAATGCCTGAGCTGAGGTCTGTGCGCGTGTGTGTGCGTGTGCTGTGTGTGTGTTGTGTGTGTGTGTGTGAATATGTGTGTATGTATGTGTGTATGTGTGTGTGTGTATGTGTGTGTGTGTGTGTGTAGCTTTAAACGAGTATCAAGGCGTGGAGGTATAGCCGCAGGTTATGAGGTGCGTGTAGAGTCAATGCAGCAGAAAAGTGTGTTTGTGGATTCCAAATTTTTTGACAGGATGCGTTGGACTGTACTCAAACGACCCATGCTAGAAAGAGTGGCAGCTGCTTGTTGTTGCAGCTGCATCCTAGTATTTGCAAGGACTAAGGCCAGAAAGCTCCTGAACAATTTTTGGTTTTGCATCGTGAGATGGTGGCAGACTTCTCCACAAGGAAGTAAGATACATTAGCTTGCTTCACTTTTCACTGCAAGAACTGGAGCTAAGTGCTGCTCAGCTCAAATTACTCCTCAGCTCAAAATGCTGCTCACTGAACCCAGCAACCTCCTTGCAGCAGAATGTGCAGCAGTTAAATGTGTATTTTGTACTTTCCTCGCATCAAAATGCGTAGGGTTGGCCAGAACCATATATATACCATATATATATATATATGTATACGGTGTATATAAACGGAATTTTGGCAGGGAAATCACCAAATTTATGTCATATACGGACCGTATAATACGGTGCAGATATATACAGTTCTGGCCAAACCAAGAATGTGCAACACATTCAATGATCCAGTTGCATCTTCCCGTCTCTAAGGACAATAATCAAATTTGTCCTGCCTAATAATGCCATCATGTTGTAGCCTTAGTTGCCTTGTCTGCGGCAGAGGGGCAATGTCTCCAGCACCTCAGCGTGCATGCTCGTACCTGCATGTAGAATTCACATATATGTAACATTCAATATATTTAACATTGGTATATGTAACATTGTATACATATATACACATATATATAGTTATAGTTATATATTGCACGTTGCATTACACGAGACCGTATCTATTGTTCTTTTACATTATTGATTTTTTTGTTGCACGTTACACCGCACGTGACCGTGTGTATTGAAATTTAAATCATTATATATTTTTATATTGCACGTTACACTACACGTGGTCGTGTGCATACGTGCGCCTACTCTGCTTTCCTTTATTAATGTGGGCAGTGTCTTTTACGCCTTTTTCCCCCCATGCCACACGCATTTCAGTTCCATGCAGGCTGTCATGCTTAAGCTAGCACCAAGCAACTAGACGCCCTTACCAACGCGTTTTTAAATTCTGCTGTATCCACATCTATTTGTGTCTAAAATTATGCTATTTGATGCCAACACAGGCTCTTCAGTCATGCCAAACTGATTAAATCATTCATGCCAGGCTCTTCAGTCATACCAAATCAATTGAACCATTAATGGCAGTCATGCCAAACCAATTTGACCATTCTTGCCAGGCTCTTCAGCCATGCCAACCAATTTAACCAATAATGGCAGTCATGCCAAACCAATTTAACCATTAATGCCAGGCTTTTCAGTCATGCCAAACCGATGTAACCATTCTTGCCAGGCTCTTCAGCCATGCCAAGCCAAAATTGTAATGCCAAGCGCAGGCTCTTCAGTATTGCCAAACCAAAACTTTGTTGCCAAGCGCAGGCTCTCCAGTCATGCTGGGGGCAGCACATGGTCGCTGGAGCGCTTGGACGCACTGACAGCTGAGATCAGGTACGTATATATTTCAATTCAGCGCACATGGTCTCTTAAGCGCTTAGACGCACTGACAGATGAGATCAGGTGCGTCTATATTTAAATTCAGTGCACATGGTCTCTTGAGCGCTTGGACGCACTGACAGCTGAGATCAGGTGCATATATATTTAGATTCAGCGCACATGGTCTCTTGAGCGCTTGGACGCACTGACAGCTGAGATCAGGTGCGTAATTCCATTTCAGCGCACATGGTCTCTTGAGCGCTTGGACGCACTGACAGATGAGATCAGGTACGTATATCTTTTCATTCAGCGCACATGGTCTCTTGAGCGCTTGGACGCACCGGCTGCTGAGATCAGGTGCGTAAATCCATTTCAGCTTGTGCTAATCAAATTCAAATTCTGCAGAGCCTGACACACAATGCAAAAAATGCCGCGGCCATGATTTGCAAATGACTCAGTATGCATGTGCATTTATGCATATATGACAACACCTTGTCATAGCAAACGCCCCTCACGTGTGTAGATGAAACTAGTGCTCACCTACGTACAATGTACGGTGTATGTGTGCTTCAAATGCTGTGTCAAAGCGAATTGATATACACCATTTATTTACCCTCACACGTGTGTTACAGCTATACCATGTGTAAGGCTGGCCATAACCATATATATACGTTGCATACACGGTGTATACAAACATTACAGAAAATCATTAAGTATACGGTCATATACGATGTATATATATATATATATATATATATATATATATACGGTTCTGGCCAACCCGAACCATGTGTTTTAACTGCACAACATG
>Ga0307942_1002305_pt1 | contig 15452 bp, 17 predicted proteins | sample OrgLakmetagen175_FD_201846 | JGI IMG/M metagenome (GOLD analysis project Ga0307942, IMG submission 201846) | Saline water microbial communities from Organic Lake, Antarctica - #175 | ecosystem: Environmental > Aquatic > Non-marine Saline and Alkaline > Saline | place: Antarctica: Organic Lake...
GGGGTGCAGGTGTGTGTGTGGGGGGGGGGGGACAGGTGGGTCTGTGGGTGTGGGTGCAGTTGTGTGTGGGTGGGGGTGGGGGGGGTAACAGTGTGGATGGGCCTTGAGGCCTTCCGTACATATTTCCAGCTTTCATGATTGTGTACTACATTTGCCATACCTCCTCCTGTGTACAACTTTAGGACTCGTGCTTCGCTTATGGCTGCATTCATCATATGTGTTGCAGTGATTTTAGAGGCTACGTGCCGTGAGCACACACGTACATGCGCATCCTGTGCTCACATGCCACTGCCTGTGTTTTTGCAAGTCTGCAAAGAGGCCTCACACCAGGTTATGTAGCCATTATTGTCGTGTGCTGCCTCACACGCGTTCAAAGGCCACTTAGACTTGCAACCAGTAGTGTCGAAGCCAACACACGCCTGCATCACACACATACACACACACGCATACACACACACATTCACACATACACACTCCCAACTTCTTGCTTTGGTCATGTGCGCGCAGGACTGGACGGGTGAGGCCGCGTCAGTGGCTCAAAAGCAGCTCACCTTCTACGAGCTGGACTTGGGGCTGAACCACGTGGTGCGTGTGTGTATGTGTGGATTGAGTGTGTGCGTATGTGTGTATGAGTGTGTGTGTATGTGTGGATTGAGTGTGTGCATATTGAGTGTGTGTATATGTATGTGTGCATGAGTGTGTGTGTATGAGTGTATGTGTATTGAGTGTGTGTGTATGAGTGTGAATGTATTGAGTGTGTGTATGTGTGTACTGAGTGTGTGTATGTGTGTATGAGTGTGTGTGTAGTGTCTTCTTATTGCCAAGCTGACACGTGTATGAGTGTGTGTGTAGTGTCTTCTTATTGCCAAGCTGACACACGGGAAATAAACACGCTCACACGCACATGAGGCGCAGACAGACACGTGCGCGTGCAATTGCAGTAAAATGGAATGCACGCACGCACAATTACACAAACACATGCACACACGCACACGCACACGCACGCACAATCACATAAACACATGCACACACGCACACGTACACGCACACATTCACACACACATTCACACACATACACACACACACATACACACACATACACACACACTCACTCACACACGCATGCAGGCGCGCAAGTGGTCCGACCCTGTCGACAACGGAGCAAACATGCTGATCCCTGTGCCTGGGGGTGCAGATGGCCCAGGTGGAGTGCTCGTGTGTGCAGAGAACTTCATCATCTACAAGAACCAAGATCATGAGGAGGTGCGTGTGACCAGAAAGTTGTGGACCCTCTTGGTGGTGCTGCATTGGCTCTTTAACGCTAATACTTTTTAGTGTGTGGATGTGTACAATAAGTTCATTAAAACAAGACCATGAGGAGGTGCGTGTGACCAGTGTTGACCATGAGGAGGTGCGTATGACCAGTGTTGACCATGAGGAGGTGCGTATGACCAGTGTTGACCATGAGGAGGTGCGTATGACCAGTGTTGACCATGAGGAGGTGCGTATGACCAGTGTTTGCACCCTGGTGGTGGTGATGCAGTGGCTCTCTGATGTTTGTGTGTACAATGTTTTCTTGAACAAGACCAGGAGGAGCGGTACCACATCTGAAGGGGGTCATTCCACATCTGTAGAGTTGCTACATTCATCTCTTTGCGCGGACACATGTGCTGCTCCAGGTGCGAGCGGTCATCCCCCGCCGCAACGACCACTGCACACACCACCTGCACACACCTGCACACCACCTGCACACACACTTGCAGGTGCGAGCGGTCATTCCCCGCCGCAACGACCTGCCCGGCGACCGTGGAGTGCTCATTATAAGCTACGCGTCACACAAGAAGAAGGCGTACTCGTTTTTCCTGGTTCAGGTGGGAGCTTGCAAAGGGAATCAAATTTGGATGGGCTTGAACAAAGAAAGGGAGGGTGCTGTGTGTGCGTGTGTGCATGTGCGTATGTGTGCGTGTGTGTGTGCGTGTGTGTGCATGTGCGTGTGTGTGTAAATACATCCAGCGTGTGTAAGGGGGAAGGTGTACTTTGGCGCCAGCACCTGAAAGCCCCTCACTGCTGAGATTGCGGCATAGGCCATTGAATGACGTGAAAAAGGGTCAGCTTGATGGTCTGTCTGAGGTTTTTGGTACACAACAGCTGTAATATGGAGATGGCACATGAGATCCAATACCAGAACACTTGGTTTGCACACTTTTTTTTCGCATGAGCTGGTTGCTGACCCGCTTAGTTGCTAATGCTGTCCTACTCCCTCCCTCCCTCCCTCCCTCTCTCTCTCACACACACACACACACACACGCACACACACGTACACACATGCGCGCGTATTGCAGAGTGAGTATGGTGACATCTACAAAGTCACACTTGAGGCGCAGCAAGAGACTGTCAGCGCCGTTAAGGTGCGGTGGCAATAGTGCATGGTTTTTAAAAGGGGCTAGCCACAACTATACACACACGTGTGCATGGTGCGTTTTCGGTGTTTTTATGGTGCGTACGCAGTTCTTCGCATTTCTGTTTTTACCGTGTGAACACGTGCACACTGTGTTTTTAGCAGGAAAGTCACATATGTTGGCCGTCACACTCCATTTCTTTTTACGGTGTGTGTACACGGTTCTGGCCAACCCTATCATCAGTAGTGGTACACTAGTGGGGGACATTTGCGTGATATCTATGGCGCCAGCAATCATCGAGGTGCAGCAAGAGAGACTGAATCTGGCGTGCTGTTAAATGTAGGAGGCTTACTCCCTGCTGTTCACGGGTGCACACACTCACACTTTTCCTTGCGCCTTTTCTTCCTTCTTCCCTCTTTTCGTTTGCTCCCTCCCTCAATTCCCCTCTCTCATGACTTAGTAAATAACTCACTCATGCACTCACTTACGCACTCACTCACTCACTCACTCACTCACTCACTCACTCACTCTCTCACTCACTCAATTGACTACATCGCAGGTCAAGTACTTTGACACCGTCCCCCCCTGCGCATCCATTGCGGTGCTGAAGACCGGCTTCCTGTTTGCAGCGTCCGAGTACGGCAACCACGCCCTGTACCAATTCATTGTGAGTGCATTGCCTCCATAGAGTGGTGTGGCATGATGCTGCAGATGGTCGACCTCATATACATAGCATCTGAGGCAGCCATGCCTTGTGCCACTTCACCTTGAATGCCTTGCTTTTGGAGCTGCACTGTTACCAGTTCTTTATGAATCCTATAAAAAATGTCATTCGCGGTTATGATTCCTATCAATTTCTTTATGGGTCCTATCAAATTCTGTATGGATCCTATTAAAAATGCCATTTGTGGTTCTTTATGAATCCTACCAAGTCCTTTATGAATCCTATCAAAAATCCCATTTGCGGTTATGAATTCTATCAAGTTCTTTATGAATCCCATCATGTTTTTTATGAATCCTATCAAAAATGCCCTTTGTGGTTTGTGCTCCAACGGCGCTCTTAACCCAGTTGCTGAGCTGCAGCCAGACTCCTTGATCAGGCTCCTTGACTGGGTTCCAGATTATCATCTGACCAACCCTGTATGCGAACAACAGTATTTCAGAACTTCCTGCAGCCTCTTTCATCAGACTTCAGCAAAGAGTAGCAGTGACACACACACACACATCACATACACATCACACACACATCACACACCACACACACCTCTTGCTCTTTTGCATCTTGTGCATCTCTAGGACAGAGAAGGGAAGCAGCAGGGCCACATAACTAGGGTTGGCCAGAACCATGTATATACGGTGTATGTGCGATATTTTGGGCAGGGAAACCACCAAACGTACGGTCATCTATGGTGCATATCTACGGTTCTGGCCAACCCTACACATAATGTCTTTGCCCAAAAGTACAATCGTACATGTCTTGCTCTGTCGCGTATTCTCTGCCCATGCGTAATCAAGTGGTGTATCTCTGTTGCTTGCGCTTATAGGGCACTAATAAGGATGTGGAGGGCAGCAGCGCCCCCAAAACGTCTTTGAGCTCATGTGTTTCCACCTGTAATCATGCGTGTGCATGCGTTTATTGCCTACACCTGCAGGACTTAATAACAGGGTTGGCCAGGACCATGTATGTATATATACGGTATATCTACGGTGTTCTCTGCAGGGAATTCATCAAATATACAACCATACAGCGTGTATATACAGCTCTGGCCAACCCTACGTATTAATAAGGGGACGAGGAGGATGTGGAGCGCAGTACAGTGCCACCACGCATCCTCCTTGTTTGCTTATATGTACCCATGTGTTTATTTGTTGCTTTTGCTTACATTCACAGGGTACGGGAGGGGACGAGGAAGATGTGGAGAGCAGCAGTTACCCATATGTTTGTTTCTTGCTTTTGCTTACATTCACAGTGTACGGGAGGGGACGAGGAAGATGTGGAGAGCATCACTTACCCATATCTTTGTTTCTTGCTTACATTCACAGGGTACAGGAGAGGACGAGGAAGATGTGGAGAGCAGCAGTGCCACTCTCGTCCAAACTGAGGAGGGCTTCCAGCCTGTGTTCTTCGACCCCCGCCCCCTCAAAAACCTGCTGCTTGTAGACGAGCTACCATCCCTGATGCCCCTCCTGGACATCAAGGTGGGTGTGTGTGCTTGTGTTTGGGCACATGTAGAGTTGGCCAGAGCCATATATATACGGTGTATACACGGTATGTTTGGCAGGTAAATGACCAAATATACGGTCCTATACGGTGTATTTATACGGTTTGGCCAACCCTAGGCATATGCGTGTGAGTGTGTGTGTTTGTGTGTGTGTGCACGCACCCTCTGTATTTTTGACAACATTCGGAACAGGGCAGGTGGCAAGATGATCGCCTCTTTCTAGCCTTCAAAAGTTCAGACAGATGATGGATTTGAAAGCATCAGACAATGCCTAACAGATGAAACTACAATGTCCTGTTAACAACCGTTTGGACAGTGAAGTGACTGGCTTGCAGGAAGCTCTGCTCATTACACCAACGCATGACAGGCAATTAACTAAACACGAATGTACACACACACACACACACACACACACACACACACGCAGTGACGAGCAAACCACACACCCGCACTCCCACACCCACACACCACACACTCACTCTTTGCACGCCTCACGCCTCCCAGGTGGCCAACCTAACAAACAGGATCCCTCAGATCTCACTTATCACACACTTTACCCAATTTTCTAAAATTTGAGATTGCTGGAGGTTTGGAATTCGGTTAGGGATTTTTTGATCCTAAATTGCTGCGGTGTTCTGCATAAGATTTACCTGGATAAATAAGACTTTAATGGGAAATCGCAGCGCACGCTGATCCAGTGCCAATGGGGTTGCTAGGTCCGGAGTGAGCATTCGGAGGCAACGCAGCTGCATTGGCATCTGCAGTATGCATTCAAATTTCCTGCATAATTTTATTGCGATGCGCTGCTCCTGTGCTCCGGACTCAGCACTGAGAGGAGCTGCCAAATCGCTGAGTCACAGAGCGCATGCTCGGCATAAGATTTACTTGGATAATTGAAACTTGTGCATCTCATCGCAGCGCACACGGGTCCGGCGTCAATGGGGTTGCAAGGTCTAGAGTGAGCATTCGGAGGCAACGCTGCTGCATTGGCATCTGCAGTATGCGTACAATTTCCTGCATAATTCTTATGGCAATGCGCTGCTCACACACACGCACGCACGCATACACGCGCACACACACATACACGCGCACACGCACACACACACACACATACACACACACACACACACACACACACACACACAAAGGATTGAAATTTGGGGCGGCGAAGCCCTTCCAATTACACTTTCTTCTGCACGCCTCCCAGGTGGCCAACTTAATTAACGAAGAGATCCCTCAGATCTCACTTATCACACACTTTTGCACTTTCTTCTGCACGCCTCCCAGGTGGCCATCTTAACAAACGAGGAGATCCCTCTTTTCTCACTTATCACACACCTTCTCACTTTCTTCTGTACCCCTTACAGGTGGCCAACCTCCTAAATGAAGAGATCCCCCAGATCTACGCGCTCACCGGCAGAGGCCCTCGCTCTGCCCTTGCTGTGCTCCGTCCGGGCCTAGCTGTCACAGAGCTGGCAGCCAGTCCCCTGCCTGGGAACCCCACCGCTGTGTTCACAGTCAAGCATGCGGTGGGCGACGAGTTTGATGCGTACATCGTGGTGTCCTTCACCAACGCCACGCTGGTGAGTGGGTCTGTGGGTGTGTGGGTGTGAGTATCATGTGTGTATGTGTGTTACGAGTGTGAGTGAGAGGGTGGGTGTTTTTGTTTGTGTCTTCTTGTGTGGGTGGGTGGGTGTGGGTGTGGGTGGTGCGTGTAACCTCATTTTTGTGTGAGAAAAGCTTTTTGCGTAAAGCTGTGTAATATAAGCTTGGTGCGGGTCAGGCAGGAAGGGGGTTGCTAGCAGCCTGGGCTTTCTATCATCAGTCTGTTTTCCTGACCCAGCAAATGGGAGCTTGAAACCCACACCCATACACTACGCCCACTTGCAGCAAGAGATTGACGTGGCTCACAGTGCGCCATCATCAAGTGCTCGTGCTGATTGTAGCGAGCACTCGTTAAGCTTACGGAGCGTGTGCGTTGCTTGATGCATGCCCCCAGGCATGTGTGTGCCGTGCTCGTTCCCTCTCTTCACCTTATCAACATGCGTCCTCCAATCGTGCAGCCCCCTCTCACCAAACTGACAGGTGTCCTCCAATCGTGCAACCCCCTCTCACCATGTAGACAGGTGTTCTCCAACAATGCAGCCCTCTCGCCATTTTGACAGGTGTCCTCCAATCGTGCAGCCCCCTCTCACCATACTGACAAGTGATCTTCAACTGTGCAGCACTCCCACCATACTGACAAGTGCAATTCCACCATACTGACAAGTTCAAAGCGTCAGCAGAGCTGAGCGCTTTGCAGAGCGCTCATTTTTAAAGAAAGTTATCATCGAGTGCTGAAGTTTCATGCTTATTATCCTAATTCGCTGTTCATTCTTTATTCGCTTACTTCTTTTGTATTTGTCAAGTTTTAGGCGCTGTATTGACAGGTTTCCTCCAACCGTGCACCCCCCACACAATCAACAGGTGTCCTCCAACCGTGCAGCCCTCTCACCATGTTGACAGGTGTCCTCCAATCGTGCAACCCTCTCACCATACTGACAGGTGTCCTCCAATCGTGCAACCCTCTCACCATACTGACAGGTGTTCTCCAACGATGCAGCCCTCTCACCATATTGACAGGTGTCCTCCAACCGTGCAGCCCTCTCACCATATTGACAGGTGTCCTCCAACCGTGCAGCCCTCTCACCATGTTGACAGGTGTCCTCCAATCGTGCAACCCTCTCACCATATTGACAGGTGTTCTCCAACGATGCAGCCCTCTCACCATATTGACAGGTGTCCTCCAACCGTACAGCCCTCTCACCATTTTGACAGGTGTCCTCCAACCGTGCAGCCCTCTCACCATGTTGACAGGTGTCCTCCAATCGTGCAACCCTCTCACCATACTGACAGGTGTTCTCCAACCGTGCAGCCCTCTCACCATACTGACAGGTGTTTTCCAACAATGCAGCCCTCTCACCATATTGACAGGTGTCCTCCAATCGTGCAGCCCTCTCACCATGTTGACAGGTGTCCTCCAACGATGCAGCCCTCTCATCATATTAACAGGTGTCCTCCAATCGTGCACCCCTCACACAATCAACAGGTGTTCTCCAACGATGCAGCCCTCTCATCATATTGACAGGTGTTCTCCAACCGTGCAACCCTCACACAATCAACAGGTGTTCTCCATCGGCGAGGAGGTCAAGGAGACCAACGACAGCGGGTTCCTCGGCACCGTGCCCACGCTGCACACCCAGCTGCTGGCAGACAACTCCCTGCTGCAGGTGTGGGCGTAGTGTGCATGTGTGTGTGTTTGCATGCAATTTTATGAAAAAAGTAACGATCGCCCACACTGCACACCCAGCTGCTGGCAGACAACTCCCTGCTGCAGGTGTGGGCGTTGTGTGCGTGTGTGTGTGTGTGTGTGTGTTTGTGCATGCATTTTTATGAGAAAGGCATTATGCACGCACACACTGCACACCCAGCTGCTGGCAGACAACTCCCTGCTGCAGGTATGGGCATAGTTTGTGTGTGTGTCTGTGCGTGCATTGTGTGTGTGTGTCTGTGCATGCATTATGCACGCCCACACTGCACACCCAGCTGCTGGCAGACAACTCCCTGCTGCAGGTGTGTGTGTGTCTGTCTGCGCATGCATTTTTATGAGAAAGGCATTATGCACGCCCACGCTGCACACCCAGCTGCTGGCAGACAACTCCTTGCTGCAGGTGTGGGCGTAGTGTGCTTGTGTGCTTTGCGTGCATATGTTTCTGCTTGTTTCAATTAAGTTGTTTGTTGCGTACACATTTTCCTGCTTGTTTGTTTATCTGTCGCGTGTACAGACCCACCCCTTTTGTTTTGCCTCCCATTAGCCAAGACAACTTGACAACTTGCACGCCTCATTCATTTCTCGCACACTGCGCACGTTGAAGCGTTGCTGCAGCAGTTGGTTGCTGCTGCAGCATTTTAGGTTTGGAGTGACCCATGGTCTCATCAGCTTGTAACTGTGATCTGTTCTTGTTTGACTCTGGCGCACCTTAGAATGCACCCGCTAGATGAATTGACCATCAAATAATGGTCCGCGGCTGCATTCGCAGTGGCAGCCTGTGACTGTGATGTGTAGGGTTGGCCAGAACCGTGTATACACACCGCATTTGACCGTATATCTGGTAATTTCCCTGCCAAAAATGCCGTATTTACACCGTATATATACGGTTTTGGCCAATTCTAGTGACATGTTGTGCCTCTCGTTAGCCAATGCCCCTGATGCAGTACGCGCGCAATTGGTTAGGTGCTGTCGCGCAAGGTGTTATGTAGTAGTGTGTGTGCAGGCCCACCCAGGAGGTTTTGGTGCCTCTTCAAGCCTCCTGAGAGGCTAGACCTCAGGGTCAACATGTATGTATCAACATGTGTTTATTTATAGGGTTGGCCAGAACCATATATATGCAGTGTGTAGACGTTTTTTGGCATAGAAATTACCAAATATACAGCCGAATACGGTGTGTATATATGGTTCTGGCCAACCCTATGTATGTAACAGCATGTGTATCAACATGTGTTCATCAACGTCTATGTATCATCAACTGTGGTCTTTCAATGCAATCTGACCTTGGATCTGTGCGCGGAGATGCACCCATTATCAAATTTGTTATTACGTATGTGTGTGTGTGTTTATTTACATATCCATCCAGGGGGCTTGCGCCACATCAGACCTGACCGTTCGTTGCATCATCACACGCAAGGCGCTCGTGAGTCGTCAACGCACCCTCAATCAAACTTTCCCGCTTTATTTGCGCGTTTGCTTGCAGATCCATCCAGGGGGCTTGCGCCACATCAGACCTGACCGCCGCATCAACGAGTGGAAGGTGCCCGGCAGGCGTCAGATCAACAAAGCCACGTCAAATGAGCACCAGGTGGGTATGGGTGCAGGTGTGGGTGTGGATAAGGGTGAGGGCGAGGGTGCATAGGGGGCGTCATCTACTTTGCGCTGAACCAGTGAGCCACTCAACTCATGGCTGGTTGCTGGTTGGGTACTTTTGCGCGTATGGCTTTGCGCGTGCAGGCGGCCGTCGCTCCATCACTCTATGAGGGGACGTCGTTTACTTTGAGCATACCTTGTCAGCCACTTAATTCATAACTGGTCGTGTTTTTGTTGCTGTGACTTTGCGCGTGCAGGTGGCCATTGCCCTGGGAGGGGACGTCATCTACTTTGAGCTAGACCCCATGGGCCAATTGCTGGAGGCAGAGAAGAAGGAGGTGAGCTGTTTTTTCTTTTTTGCCTTTAGAAGCAGCACGGTTTTAGGAGCGACAGCTGATGATGATTGACGCTGGGCACACAGGGGCTGCACCTACAAAGGTGTGCTGCTTGCGTTGCAGCGATGAGACAGGCTAGGTGCTAGGAATTGAGGAGGTGTGGATGCTGAGAACGGAGGAGGTGCACTCCACAAAGGTGTGCGCCTTGCTTTGCAGCAGTGAGGCAGGCTAGGTGCTAAGACTTTTGAGGAGATGTGGATGCTGAGAACGGAGAAGGTGCAAGTTTAAATGCTGAGAAAGGAAGAAAGGTGTGCGCCTTGCTTTGCAGCAGTGAGGCAGGCTGGGTGCAAGTAGTTGAGGGGGTGTGGATGAAACGCACCCAGTTGTGGATGCTGGGACCAGTGGGGTGCATCTGGTGAGCGTGCGTTGCTAGGCGCCAGGAATTCAGGATGTGGTGACCAGCTGATGCTGAAGCTTTGAACAGGGGTTAGGGTGGTGATAGCTGTGGTGATAGCTGTGGTGATAGCTGTGAACGGTTAGGGTGGTGATTTTTTTTATGGCAAGCCGCTTTCAGTGCAGCCATGAGGCAGACTAGCTGCTAGGATTTGAGGGGGAGGCGAATTGTGGATACTCAAAACGTGGGTGTTGAACTGAGTGACGGTAGGCTGCTTACTCTGCAGCAGTCAGGAGGGACACGCCTGAACCGTGTGTGCGTTTGGCTGTGCCTCTTTTTTTGCAGCAATGAGACCTGAGCCTAAACCGTGCGTATTTTTGGCTGGGCCTTTATAGGCTCTGACTCTTAGCTAGAAAGCTCGTAGGCTTTAGGGGTAGGGGCAAGGTTTTAGGGTTAGATCTGGGCTCAGGTTTCAGGCCTACATGTAGCTTAGGCCATTCATGCCTGCTGTTTGTATGAGAATAGCTGCAGACACAAAGGGGGCCTTCAAATATGGCTTACACAGGAGTAGCAGTGCAGGTCTGTGTAAGGTTTTGTATCGGCTCCCCAGTTTTTCCATATTATTACTCCTTACAATGAATAACGGAGTAATACTATCCACGATATTCTTTGAAATGAAAACATCTGTGTATAAAGCCAAATCAAAAACTTTTCGGAAGACCAGCAGAATTTTTGTTGACGTGCATGTGCATGTGCATCGGTGGGCGAGGATGTGGCATGCCTGGGCATTGCCCCATGGCTGAGAACAAATAAACACACACGCACATACATATATACATACGCACATACGCACACTCTCACACACAAATACATACGCACACACACGTAGATGGACACAGACGTGGCGTGCCTGGGAAGTGCCCCATGCCTGAGAAGAAACACGCACGCACACACAAACACACACAAACACATACACACACGTAAATGGGCGACCACCTGGCATGCCTGGACATCGCCCCCGTGCCTGAGGGCAAGCGCACACACATAAACACACGCACACACAAACGCATACACGCACGCACACACACATGCACACACACACGCGCGTAGATGTGCAACGACGTGGCTTGCCTGGACATCGCCCCTGTGCCTGAGGACAAGCGCACACACACAAACACACACACACAAACAAACACAAACACATACACACACGTTCGTAGATTGGCAACGACGTGGCTTGCCTGGACATTGCCCCCGTGCCTGAGTGCAAGCGCACACACATAAACACACGCACACACAAACACATACACACACGCACACACACACGTAGATGGGCGACGACGTGGCTTGCCTGGACATTGCCCCCGTGCCTGAGGGCAAGCGCACACACACAAAAACAAACACATACACACACACGTAGATGGGCGACGACGTGGCTTGCCTGGACATCGCTCCCGTGCCTGAGGGTCGAGCTCGATGCCGTTTCTTGGCCGTGGGGTGCTTTGACAGCACCGTGCGTGTGCTGGGTATGGACCCAGAGGATGGTCTCAAGGGCCTGGCGCTGCAGGTGTGTGTATGTGTGTGCGTGCGTTTGTGTGTGTGCGTGCATGTGCACATGTGTGTTGCTGGGTCTGGACTGGAGAATTGTCCCAGGGGCCTGACGCTGCAGGTGTGTGTGTGTGTACTTGGAGTGACCTGAAAGTGTGTATGGGTGCATACATTATATGGTCTAATGTTGAAGGGAACTAAAATCCCACCAGCGTACTGTACGCGCAAACTTGTAATTTTTATGTGTTCTCCTCCAGTCCCTGCCAGCTGTGCTGGAGAGCCTGCTCATGCTGTGCGGACATGACAGCCCGTGAAATGCAGATCACCGATTCCCTGTGCTGTGCAGGCCCTACCAGCTGTGCCAGAGAGCCTGCTCATGCTGTGCAGACATGACAGCTTGTGAGATGCAGATCACCAACTTTGTGTGTTGTTCAGGCCCTGCCAGCTGTGCCGGAGAGCCTGCTCATGCTGTGCGGACATGACAGCTTGTGAAATGCAGATCCCCAATCCGATGTGTCGTTCAGGCCCTGCCAGCTGTGCCGGAGAGCCTGCTCATGCTGTGCGGACATGACAGCTTGTGAGATGCAGATCACCAATCCGATGTGTTGTTCAGGCCCTGCCCGCTGTGCTGGAGAGCCTGCTCATGCTGTCCAGACATGACAGCCTGTGAAATGCAGATGCCCAATCCGATGTGGTGTTCAGGCTCTGCCAGCTGTACCGGAAAGCGTGCTCATGCTGTGCGGACATGACAGCCTGTGAGATGCAGATCACCAATTCCCTGTGCTGTGCAGGCTCTACCAGCTGTGCCGGAGAGCCTGCTCATGCTGTGCAGACATGACAGCCCGTGTAATGCAGATCACCGATTCCCTGTGCTGTTCAGGCCCTGCCAGCTGTGCTGGAGAGCCTGCTCATGCTGTGCGGACATGACAGCCTGTGAGATGCAGATCACCGATTCCCTGTGCTGTGCAGGCTCTACCAGCTGTGCCGGAGAGCCTGCTCATGCTGTGCGGACATGACAGCCCGTGAAATGCAGATCACCGATTCCCTGTGCTGTGCAGGCCCTGCCAGCTGTGCTGGAGAGCCTGCTCATGCTGTGCAGACATCACAGCTTGTGAGATGCAGATCACCAACTTTGTGTGTTGTTCAGGCCCTGCCAGCTGTGCCGGAGAGCCTGCTCATGCTGTGCGGACATGACAGCCTGTGAAATGCAGATCACCAATTTTGTGTGTTGTTCAGGCCCTGACAGCTGTGCCGGAGAGCCAGCTCATGCTGTGCGGACATGACAGCCTGTCAGATGCAGATCACCGATTCCCTGTGCTGTGCAGGCTCTACCAGCTGTGCCAGAGAGCCTGCTCATGCTGTACGGCGGATCCAATGAGGGAGGGGCTGACAGTGGCCTGTTCCTGCAGGTGGCTCTCCAGAACGGCGTGCTGATGCGCACAGAGGTGAGTTGCGTGCGTGTTTGTCTTCGTGTGTATGTGTGTGTTGTGCGTATGTTCCTGCAGGTGGCTCTCCAGAACGGCGTGCTGATGTGCACAGAGGTGAGTTGCGTGTGTGTGTTTGTCTTCGTGTGTATGTGTGTGTGTTGTGCGTATGTTCCTGCAGGTGGCTCTCTAGAACGGCGTGCTGATGCGCACAGAGGTGAGCTGAGTGTGTGTGTGTGCGCTGTGCGTATGTTCATGCGGGTGGCCCTTTAAAAAAATGGCATGCTGATGCGCACAGCGGTGAGTTGTGTGTGTATGTTTTGAAGGGTGCTGTGTAGAGCAGGGTGCTGATGCACACAAGAGCTGAATTTGACATGCGTGTGTGTGTGTATGGGGGAAGTGACATCATTGCCAGCGTGTGCGTGTGTGTGCTCCATGCAATGTCGGTGTGGTGGGTGTGGCAAAACAGTGGAACATGTCATTACACACATTGAATAAGATGCACGCCAACGCACACTTACAATCACACACACACAAGCATACCTCACCCTCCCACAAACACACACGCACACGCACACACACACACACACGCTCGCACACACACACACGCACACACACACACACACACACACACGCACACACAAACACAAACAGGTGGATCGCATCAGTGGGCAACTCACTGACCCCCGCTCCCGCTTCCTCGGCACACGCCCCCCTCGTCTGTTTCCTGTGTCTGTGCGTGGCCATCGCTCAATGCTCGCGTTGTCCAGTCGGCCGTGGCTGGGCTTCAGTGACCACGGCAGGTTCTCCATCAACCCGCTGTCATATGAGGCTTTGGACTACGCATCAGGTATGTGTGTGTGAGTGTGTGTGTGTGTGTGTGTGGGTGTGGGTGTGAGAGTGTCGTATGAGGCTTTGGACTACGCATCAGGTGGGTGTGTGTGAGTGTGTGTGTGTGAGAGTGTGTGTCAATTATCCATCAACCCGCTGTCGTATGAGGCTTTGGACTACGCATCAGGTATGTATGTGTGAGAGTGTATGTGTGAATTCATGATTGTGTGTGCGCATATACCTTTGGACTACGCATCAGGTATGTATGTGTGCGTTTGTCTATGTGTGAATTGCACCAACACGGCCTGCCATTAATTAGTGGTTTAGAGCTTGATCAGTGGTTTAGAGCTTGGAACTGGAAGCAAAGTTCAGCCTGCGCATAAATTGATGTGTTACTGTGAAATCATGCTTTTGCCGTGTCCACTCTCACACACTCAGGGTTCGCCTCTGATCAGTGCCCAGAGGGCTTTGTGGCTGTGGCAAAGGGCAGCCTGCGCATTTTGGCTGTGGAAAATGTGGGAGAGACCTTCAACCAACAGGTAAGCACATCATCATAACCCATGTGTGCAGAGGGTGTGTGAATTTGATTCTGGTAGTGGGGAACATGGGTTAGACCTTAACAAGGAGACGCATGTGTGGGGTTGGCCAGAACCGTTACATTGCATGCAGACGTGCGTAAACATGCACATACAAACACACTCGTTTCCCTCTCTTACTCCTCTCTCTCTCTCTCTCTCTCTCTTCTCTCTCTCTTCTCTCTCTCTCTCTCTCTCTCTCTTCTCTCTCTCTCTCTCTCTCTCTCTCTCTCTCTCTCTCTCTCTCTCTCTCTCTCTCTGTTTATATAATATATATACACACACACACAAACACAACACACACATACCCACATAATCACAACTGAACTCTGCATCCAGGTCACACGCTTGCGCTACACCCCTCGCCGTCTAGCCATCCACCCTGTCCACAACACGCTGTTTGTGGCTGAGGCTGACCACGCAGCCTTACCCCTGGCAGAGCGTGAGGACGTGAAGGAGCGCATGCAAATGGAGGGGGGCATGGACAGCGATGCTGTGGAGGTGGGTTAGTTGTGTGTAATTACATGTAATTTTTATTTTGCGTGAGCTGTATGTTATTATATGTGTTTTGAATATGCTGTGTGTTATTACATTTAACTTAATATTTTGGGCCAGCTGTGTGTTATTACATGTAACTTACTACCGTAATGCGCTTTTAGTATTGCGAGGCCTACTTTTTGTGAGGTGCCAAAATTATTAGAATAATTAATTTGCGAGCAATAAGCTTTTGCGAGGCCCCTGAAAAGTTAAGGAAATTTGCGAACTTTGCGAATTTGGGGACTTCTTTCTGAGGGGGAAGGGCGTTGCTCTCAAAGACAGCACCA
>Ga0307942_1002306_pt1:0-5000 | contig 15451 bp, 17 predicted proteins | sample OrgLakmetagen175_FD_201846 | JGI IMG/M metagenome (GOLD analysis project Ga0307942, IMG submission 201846) | Saline water microbial communities from Organic Lake, Antarctica - #175 | ecosystem: Environmental > Aquatic > Non-marine Saline and Alkaline > Saline | place: Antarctica: Organic...
AGAGAGAGAGAGAGAGAGAGAGAGAGAGAGAGAGAGAAAGAGAGAAAGAGAGAGAGAGAGAGAGTCCCAGAGGGGGTTGACTGGCCAAATTGCAGGAATTGCTCCTTTCTAATTTTCTTTCCCACTTGCAACCATGTCAACCTAGATATTGTCAAGGAAGATAACATTCACCAAAAATTGGTGAGAATCGGGTGACCTCAGATCACACTTCTGGCCTCACATCACCTCAAATGGGCCCACAGCTCCGCCCTGGGACCATTTAATTTCCCAGAACTAGGTATGACTTCCTTTTACCATACGATCATCCTGCATGTTCCAAAATAGGATACAAGGAGGTCTAAAAATGACCTTTTGGGCATTTTCTTGGCTGGTTTTCTCTAAGGGAAATGGCTGAAATTCTGTATCTCACCAACCACTGAATATTTTCCCCTTATTTTTCTTGCAATGACATTTAATTATAGAATAAAGTCAAGTGCAGTTTTAATGACATGATTTGGTACAGCGGTTGGTCAGATTCAGCACGCGGGTGCCTGAAAAGTAGGGTTCACGCCGCGGCCGATTAGGCATAAGCAAGGGCCCACGTTTGCTACAATGAAACTCAACTGCCCTGCTACCATTTGGAGCCAAGTAAGACTGTAGCAAATGTGGGCCCTGAAAAACTCCCCATTTTGGGGGTTCAGTCGTTCCCCTCTGAGAGAGTGCTCGAGAAGTCCCGTTGCGTACGTGTTGTTGATGATACCAACCATTCCCAAAAAGTGAGGGGAGTGGAGGTCGGGCTTGCTCCTTGCGCAGGGCTTGCTCCTTTATAAGCAAGCCCTATCACCAGCGGCAATCCGGATCTAAAAAATTTTAGGAGCCATATCTTTTCTTAAGTCACCGACTGAAAGGATACTGCCAAGAATGACACAAATATGTAGGCTCCCCAAAGACTCAAGAAACACAGTTGTCACTGCAAATATTGGCGACATAAGCGATACAGTATACAGTCAGGTCCTCTCCCATCATGTACAACAAAAGCACAAGCTAGAACTTTAGGCCCCTAACTGGAAAGAATGGGCCTTCACAGGTAAGAGTTGTGTTACAAACAAAGAAAATCTCAGTCTAATGGAGCGGGAGTGAACCAACCTCAATCCAACAATTACCACAGCACATTCTGGAGGCACAGGCATCAACATAACCGTGAGTAGAGCCGAGCTAGCAAGAATGTTTGCTTCTCTAACACATGAACACGTCCACATTGCAACAGGCAGCGCTGGTGCACTATGGCAAATAAGAAGCAGCGTTCTTTATTCTATTCGTTCCACACCTGGTTCCTCTGAACATGTTGTATGCTGACGATTTGACTCTGATGGCTAACAATCCCGATGTAATGCAGACCATGCTCAACCGTTAACACCGTATGCTCAGAGAAAGCACCTTATTATTAATACTGCAAAGTCTGAGGTGGTTCATTTTAATTCTTCTGGCTCAAATCTACCTGTGTTTAACGTTAGAAGAGTGCCACTTGCACATAAAGATCCTTTTTAGTATCTGGGTATGATGTTTACAGGCGCATGAGCATGATTTAAGTCCTCTAAGCACGCAGCTGGTCCTTTTCTGGCATCTGCTTTTCGGGTTCGTCAGTTTGTGCGTGAGAACTGTCTCCTCTTCCCCCCCCCTATGTAGATATAAATATGAACCTAGGAGCATACAACTCCAGACGTTTTAACCTTTCCTGCAATTGGAATGGATCACTAGCTGTAAGAGTCAGGTCGTCAGCATAGACTTCAGACAGGGCGCTTTTTTTTTGCAAGAACTTTCTGCGATTTTGAAGCATAGGATCAGAGGTGTTTGGAGAGACGCTAAGCAAGTTGGTGGACCCAACATGCACAACAACGAACTCGTGGTTATCATTCTTGGTTTGCCATCCTTTATCCTACGAGTGATGAATGTATATCTAGTGACTCCTGTACCACAGTAGTTTCATCTTGATCTTTCCAAACATGCTATGCGCAATGTCAGTAGGCTCTGCGTGCGCGTGTATACTTTAAAAGTATAGGCAGCAACGTGGCTTAAAGGCGGTTTTTGCGTACATGACCGTTGCCCTCCAGGTGAAGATGAACCTGTCCAGAACGAGGTGCACGCTCTTTAATTTTGTCAAGATCATCGGGTTTTGTGAGCTAAGGGAACGGAGATTTCTTCTGTTTGTTTGCACCATTTCTTGAGGACACCTAACGTGTCCACTTTTTTTCTGAGCTCATGTATTTAATTGTGGCTGGCCGAGACCAGTCAGCAGCCGATCAGCCAAACAATCTGGCTGAAAGCCCCCCCCCCGTTGTCAGTTGCTGGCAGGTAGCAAGTGAGTTACCATTAGCCCCTCAGTGCCCGTATACGTAGCAGCCCCCACAACGCTACCACTCCCCACTTATTCATCATCCACATTATTAATAACAAGGAGAACGAGGAGATGAGGGTATAAAGAGCAAAGCAAGAGCCAGCAAAGAAATGATATAAGCCAGGGTTGAGTTTTTCTCAAGCAAAGACGGGCTTAGTCTTTCTTGAGCAAATAAAGGCTGGGAAGTGCACTTCTGGCTGCTGGCAATCCTCTTTTACTCTTTCTTCCACTTCTCTACTCCAACTTTGGCGTTGGTTCAGGGTGTATTTTTCGGTTGCCTTTTACTAAAGAAATCCGTGAGTCATTGCCACACAGAGGTTCCACACACAAAGTAGACAGTGCCCTTGCCCTTCACATCCTTTCTGGGTGCCAACACACACAAATAAGGAACATGATCACCGAAAGACACAATTTAGCATGCCAAATGATCCTTAAGGCTATCAGCAAAACAGGCTCTTTAGGATCATGCGTTGTCTCCATAGATATAGGCAGCAACGAACGGATGACCATGCAAAATCTCCAGATTCCTGAAATAGCTGAAAGTAGAATTGTTCCCAAATGGCTCTTCCCACCCTGCTTCCCAGTTAAAGACAGATTTACCTCCAGCCGCCCAGATTTTGTGCTGTTTACTCCCATCGCTGCAAAAACACAAAAAAACAAACTAATGTAGGGGGATGGGTTCTTCGAAGTGGAAGGGGGCAATTCAGGGAGACTGGGAGCACCCCAGCAGCACCGCCAGCCACCTGTACAGCCACCAACCCCAGACAGCAACGACCTAAAGACCTCAACAAAACTCGGCGTGAAATCTACCTCGTTGAGATCAAGTACTGTGAGGACACCAGACCTCAAAACCAGCTGAACGCCGCAAAGGAACAGCACAGAGACCTTTGCAACATTCTCCAAGGAGCCTCCGTTACTCTCCACATCATCTTTTTGGGTGCGGGCAGCACCATGTACAACACTCACACTCTGAAGCCTTTCAAGGAACTGGGTCTTGGTTCTCAAAGAGATAAGAAGCTTGCCTCCAAGCTCCATGTGCACTCTGTAAACATTGCTGCTAAACTTGTCCATACCAGACGTGCATTTCCAGTACTGTTATCGACTTTTATCAGGAGCCGGTTTTAGGCCAAGCCTGTGACCCTCTTGATCCCAATTGATTTCTCCTTTCCTTTTCGCGGTGGAGGAGGAGCTTTGCAGTACTCGGTACCAAAGTGGATCCTTTTCCTTAATTAATGTGGGGAGTGGCTTTCACTGCCTGCGTAGTTTTTTCTTTTTCTCTTCAGGTGATGTGCTGAGTCTTGTAGTACTTTGCTGTGACAGTAAATTGATCTGACAGCCTATTCTTTAACTTACAGTTTAAAGCAGTAGGAAGGGCTCAATCTGACAAACAGTAACAGTTTCTGAAGACGAGAGCGCTGAGGACGCTACTCAGTTTCATAAAGCGAAGAGCGAGGCCCTGCTTGTGTGTGAGCTAGACTCATGGACATGCACAACATCCCAAAAGATGGGGAATCAAAGGTAAAAAGTGCAGGCGCACTTATTTTAAACGCGCTCACACAGATACACATTTAACTGAAATATGCTAGGGAAGGTCATTTCTTTTCGAAGCAACACCGTCATATGTGGTATGGCCAAGGGCCCGTGTCAAGCCTCGTCCAACAAAATACATACACACAGAAGCAGTGTGTGCTCGTCATGATCAGTATCAACGAATTACTGTGATCCCGCTGCCAACACACACAACCAGGACAGGTACGGCAAGACTAGCCCAAACTTTGTTCACTCCTGTGATTCCACTGCCAACCCCCCCCTCCCCCCCCCCCCACACACCAGGATGAATATACAGCAAGATCGGTCCAATATTTGTGCAGCACTGTAATTACATTGCCAACACACACGCACGCACGCACGCCAGGATAGAGATGTCGCAAGGTCAGCTCAAATTGTGTGCACCAGACGAGTTGAGAAGTGTGCCAGGCACAATTCAAGTGCCAACCTCAAACACGAAACCACCAGGCCCTCAATTGAACCGAAAGGCACATTTCAGGCGCAATCCAAGTGCCAACCTCGAACCAAGTGCCAACCTCAAACACGAAACCACCAGGGCCTCAATTGAACCGAAAGGCAAAATTCAGGCGCAATCCAAGTGCCAATCTCAAACACGAAACCACCAGGCCCTCAATTTGACTGAAAGGCAAAATTCAGGCGCAATCCAAGTGCCAACCTCAAACCAAGTGCCAACCTCAAACACGAATGGACTAGGCCCTCAATTAGATCAAAAGGCACAGGAATAGTAGCAGAAGTAAAGTAAGCAATTGTATCTAAGTCTAACTGTGATTCCTTACCTAATAAAGCAATCCTGCTGGTAGCGATGACGTAGCCGCGTGGTCTATGCTCCCCAGTCAGACAGGAAATTGTGCGATGCACACATTCAATAGCCCATCTTACTCGTAGGCAGACACAGCACAGTTTCTAAATCAAATAGGGGGCAGGCTTGAGCTGAGCCAGAGAACCCTCTGCACACCATCCACCTCCACCTCCATGCATGTAGCACAGAAGCACAATTTCTCAATCAGATAGGGGGGCAGGCTTGAGCTGAGGCATAGAACCCTCTGCACACCATCCA
>Ga0307942_1002306_pt1:10000-15451 | contig 15451 bp, 17 predicted proteins | sample OrgLakmetagen175_FD_201846 | JGI IMG/M metagenome (GOLD analysis project Ga0307942, IMG submission 201846) | Saline water microbial communities from Organic Lake, Antarctica - #175 | ecosystem: Environmental > Aquatic > Non-marine Saline and Alkaline > Saline | place: Antarctica...
AACGTGTGTGGTACGGAATCTTTTGGCTCGTGGCTTGCGGGCCCCTTTTTGTCAGCACCCGTGAGAACGTGCACCTTTTTGTCAGCACCCTTGAAAATTTGCACCTTTTTGTCAGCACCTGTGAAAGTGTGCACCTTTCAGTCGGCACCCTTGATAACTTGCACCTTTTTGTCAGCACCCATAATAATGTGCACCTTTTTATCAGCACCCGTGAGAGTATGCACCTTTCAGTCGGCACCCTTGATAACTTGCACCTTTTGTTAGCACCCGTGGGAGTGTGTGTCAACACTCTTGATGACATGAATCTTTTTGTTACTACCCTTGACAACTTGCGCTTTTTTAGCACCCTTGTTACAAGTGATAATATACATGGTGTGTATATGGTATTTTTTGCAGGGATTTGATCAAACATACGGTCATGTATGGTGCATATACCAAATACACAAATATACGGTCATATACGGTAGCCATATCGCCCTACATACGTGTCCCTGCTGGTTCGATTGAATGCGTGAGTGTGTGTGTGTGTGTGTGTGTGTGTGTGTGTGTGTGTGTGTGTGTGTGTGTGTGTGTGTGTGTGTGTGAGAGAGTGTGAGTTTGTGTGCGTGTGTGTGTCTGTAAATGTGTGTGTGTCCAACACTTCACCCAATATCACTGCAGCAACAGCTGATTCAATCTCTTTTTTTGTCCCCCTCTTCTGTATCTTTCCAACAGTGTTTTGGTAGCACAAATCTTATTACCAGCGCCATGCCACTCACACCTGTCGCACCCTCCTCTCCTGCCTCTGTCTCCTCACCCATCCCATCATTCCAGCAGAGCAACATTCAGTTGCACACACCACAACATCCAGTTGCACACACACACACACACCCATCCCAACATTCCAGCAGAGCAACATTCAGTTGCACACACCAGCGCCATGCCACTCACATCTATTGCCGCCTCCTCCTTTGCCTCTATCGCCTCTTCCAGTGCCGCAGCAGCGTCTGCTTTGTCCTTTTGGCTGCGCAGCGTGCGCATCTTACGCTGGTGGTCCTTATCAAAGTAGCTGTCCATGACCTGTGAATGCAGGGGATTCCATAAATCAATCTTCTATCTCAATCCGTGGCTCTCCAGCATGCGCATCTTGCACTGAGAGTCAATGTCAAAGTAGCTGTCCATGACCTGTGAATGCAGGGGATTCCATAAATCAATCTTCTATCTCAATCTGAGCCTCTCTAGCGTGCGCATCTTGCACTGAAAGTCCATGTCAAAGTAACTGTCCATGACCTGTGAATGCAAGGGATTCCATATATAAATCCTCTATCTCAATCTGTGGCTCTCCAGCGTGCGCATCTTGCACTGGAAGTCCTTGTCAAAGTAGCTGTCTAAATCAAACATTGCAGAGATTCCACCAAGCATCTCACTGCGATGGTTGATCCCAATCCATTCGTTGCTTGATTTATTCATACATATCCTTTTTCCACCCACCCACTCGCATCACCCACCCACGCACCCACTTTCATTCACACCTTTCGCCAGTAGTCATGCTTTCACTTTTGGTAGCCTTGCACACCCAATCACAACATCCACCCACAATACTCAACCAACCACCCACCCACATGCACACACACACCTTTTGCCTGTTCTCGTGCGTCCACTGATAGTAGCTTTGCACATCCCTTTTCCACCCACCCACAGCATCCACACACACACACACCTTTTGCCTGTTCTCGTGCGTCCACTGATAGTAGCCTTGCGCATCTTCCCCCCTCCCCCTCCCCCCTCGTTGTCGTTCCCCCATCATCATGCCCCCCTGAGGACGGCCACCATACCCCGTCCAACCCATGCTCTCATCCTGACCACTGACATTACCACCACGCCCATCCTCAAGGCGAAGCACATCTGATGGGCTGTCGCTGCGCATGTGGCCAAGGCCTCCATCGTAACAGTTTCCGTAACCACCTCCCCCTCCTGTACGGCAAGGGGCACAGGCTGAGCAGCTGTAGCGGTTGTTCAGCGCATGTGTTTGTGTGTGTACGTGTGTGTGTGTGTGTATGTATGTGTGTGTGTGTGTGTGTGTGTGGTGTGTGTGAGTGTGTGTGAACTTGCGTTGCAATGTGCGCATGCATGTATGTGTGTGCATATTCTCGGTGAGTCCACAGAGAACATTTATGTGTGCGTATGCGAGTGTACATTCAAGTGTGCGTGCGTGTTTGGATGTCTGTGTGTGTGCGTGTGTGCGTGTGTGTGTGTGTGTGTGTGTGTGCAGCAGACAACAACCCTCCGTAACGCCACACGCACATGCACACACGCACACACACACACAATGCCTCACAGCCGCCTCTTCCTCCCGCTCATCCCTACCAGGGTGCCCACCAAAGCCCCTGCCTCCTCCCTCCCTCCATTCGGACAAACTGCCCTGTCGGCTGCCCACAGATGCACGAAGCCCGGCAGCCGGGCTGCTGCTCCTCCCCCTGCCGTGGAAACCAGCACGCCCGTAGGCGTCGCTGCTGCCGTGCATCCCAAACTCTCCTTCGTACCCCCTACCGCGGCCATACCCCGGCTCTGTATGGTCTGGGCCAAAAGGGGCAGACACATTGGGGCCGTGGCCAAACCAATCCCCCTCCCCCCCGCCCAGACGGTTGAGAAGACTGCTGCGGCCGTACATGGCTGAACTTCCACCCCCGCGGTTGTGAGCATTCAAGCTGTTTCCATACAACGCCTCCTCCCCACTGTATGCACTCCCCCAGCCCTCGTCTTCAAGGCCGCTGCTGCTGCTGCCAAAACGTGCGGCTCTGCCGCTGTCGTGGGGCTGCGGTGAACAGGCGGTCTTGCATGTCATGTATCAGATGTGTGTGTATGTGTGCGTGTATGTGTGTGTGTTTGTGTGTGTGTGTGGTGCTGCGGTGAACAGGCGGTCTTGCATGTCATGTATCAGGTGTGTGTATGTTTGTGTGTGTATGTCTGTGTATGTATGTGTGTGTGTGTTTATGTGTGTGTTTGTGTGTGTGTGTGTGTGTGGTGCTGCGGTGAACAGGCGGTCTTGCATGTCATGTATCAGGTGTGTGTGTATGTGTGTGTATGTATGTATGTGTGTGTATGTATGTGTGTGTGTGTCTATGTATGTGTGTTTATGTGTGTATGTATGTATGTGTTTGCGTGTGCGTCTCTCTCTCTCTCTCTCTCTGTGTGTGTGTGTGTGTGTGTGTGTGTGTGTGTGTGTGTGTGTGTGTGTGTGTGTATGTGTGTGTGTGAGTGTGTGTGTGTGTGTGTGTGTGTGTGTTTGCGTACGTGTGTGTACGTGCGCATTCGTGCCACACAAATGACACAGATACACACACACATACACACACACGTATTGTAAGAGCCAACTTGTGACCAAAGTGACTCACAGGTGGGAAGGAAGAGGATGGCCCCCTGCCAGAGCGTGTGTTACCCCCAATGTTAAAAGAGTCATGAACAGCTCCATTGTTGTGAGGGCTGCAAGGGCGTGCAGTCATGTTGCTGTCCGTGTATGGGAGTGCGTTGTGGGCGGTCCTGCCACTGTGAGGGCTGTGGGGGCGGGAAGTAGGCTGGTTATTGTAAGGGCGGTCTGGGTGCAAGGGCATGGAGCTGGTGTCTGCCATGGGGTGAGAGGCAGCAGGAGCAAAGCTGTTGGCCAGGAAGTACACAGCCTGCTCCAGCTCCTGGAAGGTCATGGACCTGTGTGTGTGTACGTGTGTGTATGTATGTCTGTATGTATGTCTGTATGTCTGTATGTCTGTATGTCTGTATGTCTGTATGTCTGTCTGTCTGTATGTATGTATGTCTGTATGTCTGTATGTCTGTCTGTCTGTCTGTCTGTCTGTCTGTCTGTCTGTCTGTCTGTCTGTCTGTCTGTCTGTCTGTCTGTCTGTCTGTCTGTCTGTCTGTATGTATGTATGTGTGTGCGTGTGTGTGTGCGTGTGTGTGTACGTGTGTGTATATGTGTGTGTATATGTGTGTGTGTATGTGTGTGAGTGTGCGTATGTGAGTATGTGTGTGAGTGTGCGTATGTGAGTATGTGTGTGTGTGTCCCATGTGCTCACTAAACTTGCTGTTATACCTTCATTCACTGGACACCCTGCGTGAGCCGCCAAAAGAACTAGAGGAAGGACATTGTTAAGAGAAATTAAGCAAGCATGAGGTTATCGTGCACGCGCGCAGGCATTTGCACATGCGTGAGGACACACACACACTAATACACACACACAAACTCACATAAAACACGCCACCGTTTGAGCCTCTTCTGGACTTGGGCATCCCAGCTCCTCCAAAACCCCTTTTGTCGCCGCACCTACCCGCTGCGTGCAGATCTGCCTTACACAATCCCTATCGTAACCACACCTACCTGCTGCGTGCAGATCTACTGTACACAATCCCTATCGCAACCACACCCACCTGCTGCATGCAGATCTATTGTACACAATCCCTATCGTAACCACACCCACCTGCTGTGTGCAGATCTACTGTACACAATCCCTATCGCTGCCACACCCACCCGCTGCGTGCAGATCTGCCTTACACAATCCCTATCACTGCCACACCCACCCGCTGCGTGCAGATCTGCCTTACACAATCCCTATTGTAACCACACCCACCCGCTGCGTGCAGATCTACTGTACAAAATCCATATCGTAACCACACCCACCTGCTGCGTGCAGATCTACTGTACACAGTCCCTGTCGTAACCACACCCACCTGCTGCGTGCAGATCTACTGTACACAATCCCTATTGCTGCGAAACCCACCCGCTGCGTGCAGATCTACTGTACAAAATCCCTATCGTAACCACCCACCTGCTGCGTGCAGATCTACTGTACACAATCCCTATCACTGCCACACCCACCCGCTGCGTGCAGATCTACTGTATACAATCCCTGTCGCTCTCACACCTACCTGCTGTGTGCAGATCTACTGTACACAATCCCTGTCGCTCTCACACCTACCTGCTGCGTGCAAATCTACAGTGCACAATCTCTATCGTAACCACACCCACCTGCTGCGTGCGGATCTACTGTACACAATCTCTATCGCTGCAAAACCCACCCGCTGCGTGCAAATCTACAGTACACAATCTCTATCGTAACTACACCCACCTGCTGTGTGCAGATCTACTGTACACAATCTCTATCGCTGCGAAACCTACCCGCTGCGTGCCGATCTGCCGTACAGGCTGTGCAGCACCACACACATCCAAAGGCTGTCCTCAGACCCTGGCGCCATTTGGGGTGCTGTGATGTTGCTACCCAGGGTGTGTGTGTGGGGGCTCATGCCTGCAGAGGGGAGGAGGCTGCTGAGCAGCAACTGCTGCTCTGCAACACTCAGTGTCCTGCAGAGTGAGTGTGCAGGAGGGTGGATGTGTGTGTGTGTGTGTGTGTGTGTGTGTGTGTGTGTGTGTGTGTGTGTGTCTGTGTGTGTGTGTGTGTGTGTGTGTGTGTGTGTGTGTGT
>Ga0307942_1002312_pt1 | contig 15432 bp, 20 predicted proteins | sample OrgLakmetagen175_FD_201846 | JGI IMG/M metagenome (GOLD analysis project Ga0307942, IMG submission 201846) | Saline water microbial communities from Organic Lake, Antarctica - #175 | ecosystem: Environmental > Aquatic > Non-marine Saline and Alkaline > Saline | place: Antarctica: Organic Lake...
GGCATTACATTTTCCCAACATTTCCCATCAATCATTGCAGTCACCCAAAAGGAGACATTGGGAACGCTGCTTGTGACTTCATCCATTTTTGCAATAACCAAAAAGGAGGCATTACATTTCCCCAACATTTCCCATCAATCATTGCAGTCACCCAAAAGGAGACATTGGGAACGCTGCTTGTGACTTCATCCATTTTTGCAATAACCAAAAAGAATGCATTACATTTTCCCAACATTTTCCATCAATTATTGCAGTCACCCAAAAGGAGACATTGGGAACGCTGCTTGTGACTTCATCGTCAAGGCAGGAGGCATTAAGGTGTGTGCTGGGGTGGGTGGGTGGGTGGTCGATCAGGCGGAGATGGGTGGGTGGTCGATCAGGCGGAGATGGGGCAAGATGAGCAAATAGGTGAGCAAATGGATGCAGGTATTATAAATATTTTTAACACAAAACGATGCATGACCTGGTTCAGGCATATTTAGACAGACAGTTTGTAGATCATAGAAATTAAATGGGCGGAGGCGACCATGCGGTCAAATCTATGAAACCTTGCAGCTGCCACACGTGTACGTTTGCGCGCATGGTGAGCAGACGTACATCCTTTTGCCAACGCAATTAGCACTCAGGTGTGCCGTGTGCAGGGTACGTAGATGCAGCACACAAACATGCACACTTTTGATGTGCGCACCCACACTCGCACTCATGGTGAGCAGACGTACATCCTTTTGCCAACGCAATTAGCACTCAGGTGTGCCGTGTGCAGGGTACGTAGATGCAGCACACAAACATGCACACTTTTAGGGTTGGCCAGAATCATATATATACGGTCTACATACGGTATTTTTGGCAGGGAAATCACCAGATATACGGTCATATACGGTGTATATATACGGCTCTGGCCAACCCTACACACTTTTGATGTGCGCACCCACACTCATACTCATGGTGAGCAAACTCACATTCTTTTGCCAAAGCAAATAGTGCTCAGGTGTGCCTTGTGCAGGCTATGAAAATGCGACATTTAATTACACACACTTTCAACGTGCGCACCCTTGCTTAGGCACGCAAGCGCGTACACATGCACATTGTGCAAATGCGCACGTCATTTCATTACGTGGTCAGTTTTAGACGCACTAACACGTGTAAACATATGCATGCACCACATAGGGTTGGCCAAAACCGTATAAATACGCCGTATATGACCGTATATTTGATGAAATCCCTGCAAACATACATCGATTATAATGATTATTGCCAACCCTGCGCACACACACTCACAAAAACACACACGTACATGCATGCACGCACGTGCACACGCATGCATATACACATTTTACGCACAAATATATGCACGTACACGCATGCGCGCACACACATACATGCACAAACACACACACGTACACGCATGCACACACAATACGCACAGGCCATTGTGGAAGTGCTGCGTGACCAAGTGAGCCATTTAATGGCATGCACAAATACACACACGTACACGCATGCACACACAATACGCACAGGCCATTGTGGAAGTGCTGCGTGACCGAGTGAGCCATTTAATGGCATGCACAAATACACACACGTACACGCATGCACACACAATACATACAGGCCATTGTGGAAGTGCTGCGTGACCGAGTGAGCCATCCAATGACATGCACAAATACACACACGTACACGCATGCACACACAATACGCACAGACCATTGTGGAAGTGCTGCGTGACCGAGTGAGCCATCCAATGACATGCACAAATACACACACGTACACGCATGCACACACAATACGCACAGGCCATTGTGGAAGTGCTGCGTGACCGAGTGAGCCATCGAATGGCATGCACAAATACACACACGTACACGCATGCACACACAATACATACAGGCCATTGTGGAAGTCCTGCGTGACCGAGTGAGCCATCCAATGGCATGCACAAACACACACACACGTACACGCATGCACACACAATACGCACAGGCCATTGTGGAAGTGCTGCGTGACCAAGTGAGCCATTCAATGGCATGCACAAATACACACACGTACACGCATGCACACACAATACACACAGGCCATTGTGGAAGTGCTGCGTGACCGAGTGAGCCATCCAATGACATGCACAAATACACACACGTACACGCATGCACACACAATACATACAGGCCATTGTGGAAGTGCTGCGTGACCGAGTGAGCCATCCAATGGCATGCACAAACACACACACACACACACACGTACACGCATGCACACACAATACGCACAGGCCATTGTGGAAGTGCTGCGTGACCAAGTGAGCCATCCAATGGCATGCACAAATACACACACGTACACGCATGCACACACAATACACACAGGCCATTGTGGAAATGCTGCGTGACCGAGTGAGCCATCCAATGACATGCACAAATACACACACGTACATGCATGCACACACAATACGCACAGGCCATTGTGGAAGTGCTGCGTGACCGAGTGAGCCATCCAATGACATGCACAAATACACACACGTACACGCATGCACACACAATACGCACAGGCCATTGTGGAAGTGCTGCGTGACCGAGTGAGCCATTGAATGGCATGCACAAATACACACACGTACACGCATGCACACACAATACATACAGGCCATTGTGGAAGTGCTGCGTGACCGAGTGAGCCATCCAATGGCACGGGCTGCTGGATTGAGCGTGCTGAACCAGGTGTGTGTGTGTGTGCACTTATGCTTTGCATTTTCTTTGTTACTTGTGTAATTGTTTTCCTGCAGGTCACTCAGTTGCCTGTGTTATGGAAGGCATACTAGAAGGGAAACGCCACACAGACACAGACACAGACACAGACACACACATGTACACACACACACACACACATACACACACATACAGCATACACACAAGGGCACACGGATATGGGCACGCCTCTTAAGCTGAAAATCTGACGGCAGTCCATGTTAAAAACATACCTGTTGCATAAACACAGGTCATGCATGAAACAAATGCATTTTAACATACAAAGCTGTAATCTGTACAAACAGATCATGCATGCTTCGTAACTTTTGTGTACACACACAAAACGTGCATGCAGGTACACACACAGATTGTGCATGCAGGTACACATAGACCGTACATGCAGGTACACACACAGATCGTGCATGCAGGTACACACACAGATCGTGCATGCAGGTACACACACAGACCGTGCATGCAGGTGCACACAGATCGTATATGCTGAATTGCATTTGGATTGAGAAAGTACGCCATTACATACGCAAGCCAAGTTGCACACACACACACACACACACACACACACACACACACACACACACACACACACACACGTACACACAGATCATGCGTCGCTCGCCTGCAAAAACGTGCCAGGAAGTGATGGTGGACGCAGGGGGCCTCGCACCTGTGGTTTCTCTGCTGAACCACACAGTTGTGCCACTCATGAACAAGGCGCATGCAGCAGGTGTGTGTACGCGTGTGCATGTGTGTGTATGTGTGTGTGTGTGTGTGCTTGAGAAAGAAAAAACGTCTGCACGCCACTGGTGTCTCTGTTGAATCACACAGTGCTGCCACCCATAAACAAGGTGCATGCAGCAGTGTGTGTACGTGCGTACATGTGCTTGTGTATGTGTTTTAACAGAAAGGAGAAGAGTCTGCACGCCTGTGGTGTCCTGCAGAACTGCACAGTGCTGCCACTCATGAACAAGGCGCACGTAGCAGGTGTGTGTACGCGTGTGCATGTGTGTGTGTACATGTGTACGCATGTCTGTGTACGTGCGCTATATCATCAGATCACTAGGATAATATTGAGTCCCATGTACTTAGGGTTGGCCATGTATTTGATGCAATCCCTGCCAACCCAACACATACTAAAATCCTACACACACTTAGAATCAGCTTGTTCATGATCTTCAACTGCGCATTTTTTTCGAACAACAATTCTACGCATCAGCCTGGCTGTCACACACTTTGTGGCTCCCCCTATATGTTAATGTAGGAATTTCTGTATTGTGCTCTTTGCCTTTTTGAACTGAGCAATGCAATGCCTAAAGGCAAAGCCAGTCAAAAGTGGTACCACAAAAACTGAACTCTACAACTCTACTGGGTAGCTGCCCTGAAAGCCTAGTGATCCGTGGTCAGGCCAGATTCTTTGGGGTCGCAGGTTCGAATCCTCCTGGTAGCGTGAGTACTTTGCTGTCTGACAGATCCGTCTCTGTTCCCTTCATCCATGCTTGTGGTGTTATCACCCCTTGCGTTTCCTTTTCCCCTCTAATGCTTAAAAGTGCTGCCTGATGCTTTACAACACAGAGCCACACGCACAATAACATGACTCACGTTCTAAGTGCTGCCTTTGCTTAGCTATAATCTCCCACACACTGGCGGCTGCTGCCTTTCGCTATTCCTGAACCCAAACACACACGTAAACATACACACGCAATAACGCGCACACCCAATAAAACAGGAAATACATGTGATCCTGCTTTATCGCACAAGTATGTACGCAGGCACAAACATGCAACAAAATCAAACACGCATGCTGGCCTGCTGTACCACACACTTGCGTAGACACAATCACACACACACACACGAACATACATACATACAACAACACAATTGACTCGTACACACACGCACACACACCGACACGCATCACACATGTACGCAGCCATCTTGCTGCGCTACATCATGCCTGACGCCCTGTGGGCTGACACATACACACACACGCACACATACACACACACCAACACGCACACACATGTACGCAGCCATTGTGCTGCGCTACATCATGCCTGACGCCCTGTGGACTGACACGTACACACACACATACGCACACCACGCATCACACATAAACGGAGCCATCGTGCTGCGCTACATCATGCCTGACGCCCTGTGGGCTGACACATACACACACACACACATACACACACACACCAACACGCATCACACATGTACGCAGCCATCTTGCTGCGCTACATCATGCCTGACGCCCTGTGGGCTGATGCCTCCAGTCTCAACGGCAAACCGCAAGCCAAGGCTTCCGCACACGCGGCGGCGGCAGCAGCAGCTGCATCAGACATGTCAGGCGCACCCCCCCCTGTGCCCTCCATAGCTGACGTGTCCATGGCCTCTCCCACCTCTCCAGACGCAACAGGTGGACCTTTTGCTCGTGTTGTGAAGTTTGTGTGTGCGCACGTGCACGTGCATGTGCCCATGGCCTCTCCCTCGTCTCCAGTTGCAACAGGCATTGTTTATTATTGTAAGCATTCAGCCGCTTGTGTTGTGAAGTATGTGTGCTGCAAGCGTATCCCCCCCCCTCCCTAAGCCCTCCTCAGCTTACGTGTCCATGGCCTCTCCCACCTCTCCAGACGCAACAGGTGGACATTTTGCTCGTGTTGTAGAGTTTGTGTGCACGTGCATGTGCCCGTCGCCTCTCCCTCGTCTTCAAAGGCAACAGGTGGACCTTTTGCTCGTGTTGTGAAGTGTGTGTGCATGTGCATGTGCATGTGTCCATGGCCTCTCCCTTGTCTTCAGACGCAACAGACATACCAGCTGTGTGTCACACTTACTCAGCCGCATACTCAACTGCTCGTGTAATAAAGTATGCGTGTGTGTGTGCGTGTGCGTGTGCGTGCGTGCTTGCATGTGCATGTACGCGTGCGTTTGTTTGCATGTGCGCACATTTGTTTGCATGTGCGGAAACGGCATACTCCAATAGTATTGGACCAATACACGTGCAGAGTGTCTATAGGCTGGAATTTAATTGTGCATTAGATTTGATGGGACCAAGGAGCACCTGAGATTGCAATAATTTTTACGGAACCAAGGAGAGCATGTGCTTGTTGGGAGGAACCAAGGAAAGCACATGTTTGTTGAAATTGCATTGAGCCTGATGGAACCGTGGAGAGCATGACTGTGCTTGTTGCCAGAATACTATGTGGTACTATTAGGGTTGGCCAGCACCCTTTACACGGTGTACATACGGTGATTTAAGCAGGGAAATCACCAAGTATACGGTCATATACGGTGCATATGTACGGTTCTGGCCAACCCTGAATACTGTTGATGTAAATGTGGATGTGTACAGGCTCGAGAGAAAAGGTGGAGGTACCCTACGCGGTGGGCAAGGAGCGGCTTGATGCATTGAAGCTTCAGGTCAGTCTTGCTATAGGATACACATGCTCACACACATAGGGTGGCCAAAACCATACATACATACGTATATACGGTGTATTTACGGTACTTTTGGCAGGGAATTTACCAGAGGGGGGCGACGGAGCAAATGTCCTGAAACGTGACTTTTTTGATGCAGACCATGATTGATGAACATAACTAGAGGTCCACAAAGTTTGGGGTCCACAAAGTTTGGGGTCAATCGGACCACCCCAGTGGTCTGGGTGGGCTTCCGTTCAAATTTTGGCACTGAGTTTTCACATTTTAGGCCACCACTCCCCAACCAGAGCCTCCTTTCATCCCAAAACAAGATGGCAACACTTCCTTTAATCATCCTGGGTTTAAAAGAGTAGATTTGGTGAAGCTTGGTTTTCGACCTTTTTGGCACCCCTTTTGTTAATTTCTCTAAGGAGAATGAGCCAAAATGGAGTCACAGTCCCCACGCTTGGTAAACCCCCGGCAAAAAAGTGACCCTGAAACTGTTCGATGTTCGTTCACCCCAAGGACTGCACCGTTTTGTACAATGAACACACCTTCGGACGCATATTGAATCCAGCTTTCTAACGCACTAACTTCCAGACTGTCCTTTTGAGAAACGGGGCAGCTGGACTTGTTTGAGTGGAAATAGGCGATGTTTGCAGGTTTCCGGACCGTTTGAGGACGCCTTACCCTGATATAAATTCATAGAAGTACTCAGTATAGTTTAAAACACAGGATGCTTTATTCCGGGGTCCCCTAGATACGCGAACTGGCAGGTCCAGGTTGCCCTCAACTGCCAACCAACATTTCACCCAAATGGAATGCTTCTTTTCAGGCAATGAGCACACTGTTGGACACGTATTGAAGCCAGCTTTCTAACGCACTAATTTCCAGACTGTCCTTTTGAGAAACGGGGCAGCTGGACTAGTTTGAGTGAAAAATAGGCTTTTTTGCAGGTTTCTGGACCGTTTGAGGACGCCTTACCCTGATATAAATTCATAGAAGTACTTGGTATAGTTTAAAACATAGGATGCTTTATTCCGGGGTCTCCTAGATACGCGAACTGGCAGGTCCAGGTTGCAAAACCCCTCAACTGCCAACCAAAATTTCACCCAAATGGAATGCTTCTTTTTAGGCAATGAGCACACTGTTGGACACGTATTGAAGCCAGCTTTCTAACGCACTAATTTCTAGACAGTCCTTTTGGGGATGGGGGCACGCAAAATTAGACATTGGTCCCCCAGCTGGCAACATTCAAGCTCAGGTGCTATCAGCAGCTACCTCTGGGTCCTGAGCTTGATTGTTGCCAGCTAAGGCGCCCATACTCAATTCACACTTCAAAAGCACCCCCATTGGGGGCATCCGTTGACCCCCTCTGGGAATCTACCATACATACGGTCATATATGGTGTGCATTTACGGTTCTGGCCAACCCTACACATATATAATATTTACACTCATGCACGCACATCATTCCTGTTGAGAACAAACAGACGCATGCTCTCACTAACACACACACACACACACATTTAAACACGCATGCATGCATCCTGATACTCTGAAGCATCAGATCAGTCCTGTCAAGAGGAAACAGACGCATGCTCACGCACACACATATATAAATATGCATACATGCATCCTGATGCTCTGAAGCTTAAAGTCAGTCCTGTCATCCGTACACACAGACACAGACACGTGCACACACACACACACACACACACACGCACGCACCCTATACATACACACAGACACGCTCTTCTTAAACTGCAGGTCAGCCATGGTCTTGAAGGGGACAGTAGACCTGGCACCTCCAATACACAACGACCAGGCAGCTCAGTGAGTGAGAATTAGGGTAGACGCTGCTGCCTCACGCTTAGTTCAAGTGCCTGTGTGTGTGCGTGTGTGTGTATGTGTGCAAAAGTGAGTAGCTCAGTGATTTATAACTGGGGTGGATTCTGCTGCTTCACGCTTGATTTCAAGTGCCGGTGTATGTATTTGTGTGTAAGTGTGTAGCTCAGTAAGTTACAACTGGGGTAGGGGCTGCTGCTTCACGCTTAGTTTCAAGTGCCCGTGTGTGCATGTGTGTGTGTGCGTGTGTGTGAGTGTGCAGGTGAAAGAGTGTGTGCGTCGCTGTGTTGATAACTCGGAGAGAGGCTTGCACCACCAACACTACCAACACTACCACCACCATACAGACTACGCCGTTCACCTGAGTATTAACTATATGTAGGGTTGGCCACACCCGTGAATGTGTAAATATACACCGTATATGACCGTACATTTGGTGATTTCCCTGCCAATAACACCGTACATACACCGTATATATAAATATGGTTCTGGCCGACTCTAAGTATATGTGCGGCACGCTTTGGCGTCCTGCAGGCAGCAGCCAGGCCTTCTGGTGACGGGGGCGCCGAGCCTGCAGTTCCTGATGACTACTTACTAGACGCCGAGACCAAGGCTGACATCGCAACACGTGCAAGCCTGGTCGGCGAGGTGCGAGGCGTGTGTGTATGTATGTGTGTGTGCTTACGCAGGCGCGTGCGCGCGCGTGTGTGTGTGTGTGTGTATGCACGTGCAAACGCGGTCGATGAGGTGCAATGCATGTGCGTGTATTTGTGTGCAAATACACGTGCGCACGTATGTATGTTTGTGCGATTGCACGTGCGCACGCATGTGTGTCTTTGTGTGTATACACGCACGTGTGTGTGTATATGTGTGTGAGCATCTGTGCGTATTTGTGTGTGTGAATGCAGGCAAGGGCGCTGCAGCAGCCAGTGTGTGTGTGTGTGCCTTTGTGTGCATGCACGTGCGCGTGTGTATATGCGTGCGAACATCTGTATTTATGTGTGTGTGCGTGTGTGTGTATGTAGGCAAGGGCGCTGCAGCACTTGGTGTTGCTCTGTGGAGGGTCTAAAGATCCCCTAATGTTTATTTAAGTGCAATTTATTGAGTTGCTCAAGTTCATCAGCTTTCTGTTGGTGTGTGTGTATCCATTTATTTGTATGGGGCAAGCAAGAGTGCTGCAGTGCCTGTTGCTGCTCTGCTTAGGGCCAAGACAGCCCCACGCACTCCGATGTTTTACTTAAGTTCTTCTTTCTGCTTGTGCCTCTGTGTGTGATCTTGTGACTCTGCAGGCAGGAGCGCTGCAGTGCCTGTTGCTGCTCTTCTCAGGGCCAAGACAGCCCCACGCACTCCGACATTTTGCTCAAGTTCTTCTTTCTGCTTGTGCCTCTGTGTGTGATCTTGTGACTCTGCAGGCAGGAGCGCTGCAGTGCCTGTTGTTGCTCTGTTTAGGCCCCATGCACTCCAACATTTTGCTCAAGTTCTACTTTCTGCTGGTGCCTGTGTGTGTGATCCTGCACGCAGGAGCGCTGCAGTGCCTGTTGCTGCTCTTCTCAGGGCCAAGACAGCCCCACGCACTCCGACATTTTGCTCAAGTTCTTCTTTCTGCTGGTGCCTTGGTGCCCTGCAGGCAGGAGCGCTGCAGTGCCTAGTGCTGCTCTGCTTGGGGCCAGAGGGGCCTTTAGCAGACTTAGAGGCTTCAGCTGAAAAAAGGGAAGAAGCCGAAGAGGCATCACGGCTTTTGGCCAAACGGGTGGGTGTATGTGGCTATGGCAGCTTAACTACGCGTTATGTTCTGTCTGTCTGTGGTGGTATGAGGGAATAGGCTGAAGTGTGTGAATTGCTTCCACCACGGCAAATGTTTTTCAACGTTCGCGTTGGTAGAAGGGTAGAAGCTGAAAAGGTGCACGACTTCTGACCAAGCGGGTTGGTCTGTGTGGCAGTTATGGGGTGCTCAGTACAATGCTTGTGTGGTGTGTACAATGCTTCCATGGGGTGCTCAGTGCAATGCTTGGGTTGTGTGTTATGAGGGGCTCAGTACAATGCTTGTGTGGTGTGGTGTGTACAATGCTTCTATGGGGTGCTCAGTACGATGCTTGTGTGGTGTGTACTATGCTTCTATGGGGTGCTCAGTACGATGCTTGTGTGGTGTGGTGTGTACAATGCTTCTATGGCGTGCTCAGTACAATGCTTGTGTGGTGTGTACAATGCTTCTATGGCGTGCTCAGTACAATGCTTGTGTGGTGTGTACAATGCTTCTATGAGGTGCTCAGTGCAATGCTTGTGTGGTGTGGTGTGTACAATGCTTCTATGGGGTGCTCAGTACAATGCTTGTGTTGTGTGTTATGAGGTGCTCAGTACGATGCTTGTGCACAATGCTTGTGTGGTATGGGGGAAGGAGCCAAAGAGGCGGTTCCTGGCCGAGTGTGGTGATATTGTGTTACTATGGCAGCTGAATAACACGTAATATAATGTCTGTCTTTGTTGGTATGAGGGAATAGGCTGACGAGTGGGCATGGCTTCTGGATGAGTGGGTGGGTTTGTGTGGCTGTTAAAGGTGTAGGCTGTACACGTGAAAGTTATATCAGTAATTGTTGACACGCCTCACAAACTGTCAACACGCATCACAAATAGTCAACACGCTTCTAAAACTATCAACTCGCGTCACAAAAGGTCAACACGCTTTTAAAACTGTTAGCACAAATCACAAAAAGTCGACACACTTCAAAAACTGTCAACACATATCACTAGCCTTCATAAACTGTCAGCACGCATCTTAAATTGTCAGCATGCATCACATCAAACTGTCAGCACGCATCACAAATTGTCAACACGCATCACTAGCCTTCATAAACCGTCAGCATGCATCACAAACAGTCAACACGCAACACAAACTGTCAACACTCTTCCCAAACTGTCAGCATGTATCACAAAAGTCGACACCCTTCACAAACTGTCAACACGCATCACTAGCCTTCATAAACCGTCAGCATGCATCACAAAAAGTCAACACGCAACACAAACTGTCAGCATGTATCACAAGCTGTCAACACGCAACACAAGCTGTCAGCACTCTTCCCAAACTGTCAGCATCCTAACCCTAACCCTTTCACAAGCTGTCAACACGTATCACAAAAAGTCAACACGCTTCATAAACCGTCAGCATGCATCACAAAAAGTCAACACGCAACACAAGCTGTCAGCACTCTTCCCAAACTGTCAGCATGTTTCACAAAAAGTCAACACACTTCACAATCCGTCAACACGCATCTTGCTATTCGCTGCTCCCGATGGACTGTAGAGCAAGAAGAGTAAAGGCAAAGGGAAGAAGAAGGCAAAGATGGAGCCGGGCACAGCTGAAGCGCAGACTTGGTCCAGTGCTGTCATCCGAATGATCAGGTTTGTGTGTGTGTTCATATTGAAGCGGACTATCATAGACAGGCACACCTACGCTGCTAATGAAGGGAGGGTCCAAATGATTACTGATGCTTACTGATCGAGGCGTCCTGATCAAGTGTGTGCCCAAATAATCAAACCATACTGAGGCATACTGAAGGCAGCCATCTTTTCCCTTACATGATCAGGACGCATAGGAATTTTTTGTCTTGCCTTCTGCACGCACGTGTGCACATTTCGGTGAGCAGTTGTATATCGAGGAAAAGATTTATGTGACATCTGACCACACTTAGTTGCTCATGCACCACAAGCTTGCATACGCACTATTACAAACATAAAAGGGTTTTGATGCATACTCAAATCCTTTCTGGCGCTGACTTTTACTCTGCAATGTATGCGTGTGTGTGCATGTGTGTGTGTGTGTGTGTTTGTGTGGTGTGTGTGTGTGTGTGTGTGTGTGTGTGCAGCCTGGACGCAAGATGGGGTGAGGCTGTGAAGAACGCCGGAGCCATCCGCTACTTGCTGCCTTTACTGGGCTCAAAAATCCACCCGGCAAGGTAGGTGCTTTCAATTTGTTGTCTGCTTGAGCCTTGCGTTCTTATTTGTTGCCTGTTTGAGCCTTGTATTCTTATTTGTTGCCTTGCGTTCTTATTTGTTGCCTTGCGTTCTTATTTGTTGCCTGCTTGAGCCTTTTGTTCTTAATGTTGCCTTGTGTTCTTATTTGTTGCCTGCTTGAGCCTTGCGTTCTTATTTGTTGCCTTGTGTTCTTATTTGTTGCCTGCTTGAGCCTTGCGTTCTACTTTGTTGCCTTGTGTTCCTATTTGTTGCCTGCTTGAGCCTTGCGTTCTACTTTGTTGCCTTGTGTTCCTATTTGTTGCCTGCTTGAGCCTTGTGTTCTTATTGTTGCCTTGTGTTCTTATTTGTTGCCTGCTTGAGCCTTGTGTTCTTATTGTTGCCTTGTGTTCTTATTTGTTGCCTGCTTGGGCCTTGGTTGAGCTGTCCAACATCCAATCCAATGTTCCAATCAGTTCCAATCAGTGTACCATCCATCAGTCAACTACCATTGGTAGAGCTATCCAACATAGGTGCTACCTCTGCTCAGATCATATTTGCAACGCACAGTAAAGAGCCATTACTACCAACATTGTTCTCCCGCACGCATGCGCACGCATACATACACACTCACACGCACATGCGCGCATGCTCACACCCTCACACGTAACTTGCTCCGCCCTGTCAGGTGGAATGCATACCAGACGCTCATCAAACACACACACACATACACACACATACATACACACACACGTGTAACTTGCTCCGCCCTGTCAGGTGGAATGCACGCCAGACGCTCATCAAACACACACACACGCATACACACACACACAAACACACACACACGCTCACACCCTCACACGTAACTTGCTCCGCCCTGTCAGGTGGAATGCATACCAGACGCTCATCAAACACACACACACACACACATACACACACGCGTAACTTGCTCCGCCCTGTCAGGTGGAATGCACGCCAGACGCTCATCAACCTCAGCATGTCCCCTCAGCTGCTGCCCTCCCTTCGGATATACAAAGTACCAGACTTCATCCACGGTGCAAATGTGCCCACGCATGTAAGTCTCTGTGCGTGTGTGTGTGTGTGTTTGTGATACAAGGTGAATGAATGGTGTATCACACATCTTTTCAGTCAGCCAGGACTGTGCACAATTGCTGAGTAGCCTATTGCCTCATATTTTGCACAAGACCCTATCTTTCAGGCAACAGCCATTATACACATTATTATCATTTCCTGCCACCAAGGCGCGGTTTTTTGCTTGCAGCGCTTTGAGCGACCCCCTCCTTCCGCTGGCAATGAAATGCAGGGGATCAAAACACGTTGTTGTTCTCTTCATCAGTGGGAATGTTCTCAAGTGTTCTTTTCTTCATCATGTTGCAAACACTTGTGTGTGTACACGCAGCACTTTGAGGGGCCCTTCCCCCCACCAGCACACCAGAAGGACAGAGGGAGCACAATTTTAAGTGTTCACTTTTTTGACGACGAGAGACATGCACCGATCTGTGAATGCGCTAGCATCATTTCACTCAATCCAGTCTTTGTGCCGACACGATCCTCATTGCCTACATTCTTAAGCAATTGCCACACACACACACACACACACACACACACACACACACACACACACACAGACACACACACATACTTACACACACACTCTTGTTATTGCTTGCAGCATTTTGAACGGCCCTTCCCTTCCACCGGCATCATAGAGGACGAGCTCACCCAGCTGCCTGCTCACTTAGCTGGACCAGCAGCCGCTGCACAGAAAGACATAAACAATCGTGAGTTTGTGCGAAAATTGCTCGTGCGCATGGGTGTCTGGGTGCACGCAGTGAATGTGGGGTCTGTTACGGACTAGCCTGCTCACTTAGCGGAACCAGCGGCCGCTGCACAGGAAGAGATAGATCAGAGTGAAACAGTGATCATGATATTGTGTGCATGGGTGTGTGGGTGGATTGCATTGAGGTGGTCTGAGGATGGCATCTACTTACCCACAGAGAAATACACAGAAATTCCATACGCGGTCCTCTACTGCAATGGCAGCAGCACATTTGGTCTACACAAGATCTTCACACTTAGGGTCGGCCAGGACCGCGTATGGAATTTCTGTGTATGTACAAATTTGTTGTATAAACTGTATGTATTCGTGTATGCCGTAAACTGTAGGAATATCGAAAACATGCCGTAACAAAATTTAAATAGTAGTGTACGGCCGTATATATGGTACGTCGTATGTATACTTATTGCTTAAATGGTTCTGGCCAACCCTACATATATTTGTAGGGTTGCACAGAACAATACATGTATAGGTAATTACGATGTATATACGGTATCTTTGGCGGGGAATTCACTATACATACGGTCATATACGGTGTGTATATACGGTTCTGGCCAACCCTCTAAATTTTTTTCGTTTACACTGCACATGACTGTGTGCTTTCATACACTGTGTGTCTACATGCACTGTGTGCCTTCATACGCTGTTTGCCTTCATACACTGTGTGCCTTCATACACTGTGTGCCTTCATACACTGTGTGCCTTCATACACTGTGTGCCTTCATACTTGTCTTGTTGTTATGATTTCTGCTAATTGCACCTCGTACGTATCGAATGTGCAGTGCGTCAGAGTCTAGGCGTACCTACCTACCTTGCTTTTAATCTGTTGTGGAACACAGCATAAGGCATAAGGCATAAGATAAGGGCTACTGGGTTAAAATTAGGAAAGAACCATATACCCAACAGCAAAAGATTACAGGGATGAAATTAGGTATATGTAACAGGATTGAAGTTAGGAGTGGGTTGCAGGATTGAAATTAGGAATAAGCCGTGTACCTGACACTCCAAAAGCATCCTCCCCTAATGTTCGGAATCAGTACCTTAAACAAGGGTGTTTGCTTGCGCGTTATTTCTGCAGATACACAGGTCAACAGCACCACAGGCAGCAAAACGCCAGCATTGAAAGCCACAGCGGCCGCTGCCAGGTAAGGATCACTGTGTGTGTGTAAGTGTGTTTTTATATGTATGTGCGTGTTTTGGGGGGGCCGTTCATTTGACAGCTGTCGACGCAGACTTGAATGCACTTTAAGGATAATGGCACTAATGTCAGATGCTTTTTTTTACATGATGCTGGCTTTTTGATTGGTGACCTCTTCTTCCTGCTATTACTCACTCATGTCTTGGCAGAGTGAAATGCGGTGGCTGCTTTTCCGTTTCACACCGACTCATATCTTGGCAGAGTGAAATGCAGTGGCTGCTTTTCCGTTTCACACCGACTCATATCTTGGCAGAGTGAAATGCAGTGGCTGCTTTTCTGTTTCACACCGACTCATATCTTGGCAGAGTGAAATGCAGTGGCTGCTTTTCCGTTTCACACCGACTCATATCTTGGCAGAGTGAAATGCAGTGGCTGCTTTTCCGTTTCACACCGACTCGTATCTTGGCAGAGTTAAATGCAGTGGCTGCTTTT
>Ga0307942_1002315_pt1 | contig 15425 bp, 18 predicted proteins | sample OrgLakmetagen175_FD_201846 | JGI IMG/M metagenome (GOLD analysis project Ga0307942, IMG submission 201846) | Saline water microbial communities from Organic Lake, Antarctica - #175 | ecosystem: Environmental > Aquatic > Non-marine Saline and Alkaline > Saline | place: Antarctica: Organic Lake...
TGGGCTGCCGTTTACGGCCTTACCATCTCTCTCTCTCTCTCTCTCTCTCTCTCTCTCGCTCTCTCGCTCTCTCGCTCTCTCTCTCTCTCTTCTCTCTCTCTCTCTCTCTCTCTCTCTCTCTCTCTCTCTCTCTCTCTCTCTCTCTCTCCTCCCTCTTGCTCACGCACACATCACACGCAAAAGCACACATATACACACGTATACACGCACAGGACATTGCCCTGTACGGCGTCCTTTGTGCCCTTGCCACATTTGAGCGCTCGGAGCTGCAGCAACGTGTCATGTCCAACATTGGTTTCAAGGAATTCATGGAGCTCACACCAGAGGTTTGTACGTGTCGCAAGCCAGGCGTTGCAATCGGAAAATCCTTCTGCTATGATCAAACACCAGAAATCGTGGATACATGTCATGTTAAAATTTGGTTTATAAAAGCTGACTTGCAAATAAATTTTGATTCATGGAGCTCACACCAGAGGTTTGTACGTGTCGCAAGCCAGGCGTTGCAGTCGGAAAATCCTTCTGCTATGATCTAACACCAGAATTCGTGGATACATGTCATGTCAAAATTGGGTTCATAAAAGCTGACTTGCGAATAAATTTTGATTCATGGAGCTCACACCAGAGGTTTGTACGTGTCGCAAGCCAGGCGTTGCAGTCGGAAAATCCTTCTGCTATGATCTATCACCAGAATTCGTGGATACATGTCATGTCAAAATTGGGTTTATAAAAGCTGACTTGCGAATAAATTTGCATCATGAAGTCTCATATTTGAATGTCTTCGGGGATTGTCTTACACCACAGATTTGTGCGTATGTGTCATTCTCCTTAAGCATATAAGCCCATCACAGCTTCTGCTGCATGCATGGCAAGTGTTGTGTGCTGTTTTCTCTGGAGTGTGTGTGTTTTCTCTGGAGTGTGCGTATGTTCTCCGGAGTGTGATTATTTTCTCTGGAGCGTGCGTGTTTTATCTGGAGCGTGCGTGTTTTCTCTGGAGCGTGCGTATGTTCTCCGGAGCGTGCGTATTTTCTCTGGAGCGTGCGTATGTTCTCTGGAGCGTGCGTGTTTTCTCTGAAGTGTGCGTATGTTCTCCGGAGAGTGCGTATTTTCTCTGGAGTGTGCTGTATTCTCTGGAGCGTGCGTGTTTTCTCCGGAGCGTGCGTATTTTCTCTGGAGCGTGCGTCTTTTCTTTGGAGCGTGCGTGTCTTTTTTCTGGAGCGTGCGTGTCATTGCAGCACACGAGGCAGAATGTTCCTGGTGGCGTGCTTGCGTTGCGCTGATGTGCATGCATAAAATCATGGTTGCATGCACCCAGCCTTTTGTTGCCTCTGCACTGTTACACTCTGCATTGTTACACTCTGCATTGTTACACACTCTGCACTGTTACACTCTGCACTGTTACACTCTGCATTGTTGTTACACTCTGCACTGTTACACTCTGCATTGTTACACTCTGCATTGTTACATACTCTGCATTGTCACACACTCTGCATTATTACACTGCATTGTTACACACTCTGCATTGTCACACACTGCATTTTTACACACTCTGCATTGTTCCACACTCTGCACTGTTACACACTCTGCACTGTTATACTCTGCATTGTTACACACTCTGCACTGTTATACTCTGCATTGTTACACTCTGCATTGTTACCCCTCTGCATTGTTACACTCTGCATTGTTACACTCTGCATTTTTACACATTCTGCATTGTTACACACTCTGCACTGTTACACACTCTGCATTTTTACACACTGCATTGTTACACACTCTGCACTGTTACACACTGCACTGTTATACTCTGCATTGTTACACTCTGCATTGTTACACACTCTGCATTGTTACACACTCTGCATTGTTATACTCTGCATTGTTACACACTCTGTACTGTTATACTCTGTGTGATTCTACCTCGTGCCTGTTCGGTTTCGAGAGTAATCTGGGGAGATGAACATGTTCAGCATGCATTTATTGAAGGCCCTCAACTAGTGCTGCCCCCAACTAGTAGGTATGCACCTGCTGGGTTACAAAGGATTAAGTAGAATGAGAGCTTTTTTTAAAGGTGGGGGTGGTTTCACACTGCCTGTGCGTAGTTTTTCCATTTATATTTTTCTCTGAAAGCTGAAAAATCGCGTGCATCAAGTGAAAGCCCCCAACTAGTGCTGACAGGATAAGCCTCGTACCTGTTAGGTGGTTTAAAAGTAGTCTGAAGAGCTGAACAGGATCAGCGTGCATGAAGTGGGAAGAGCATCAAACAGTGCTCTCACAGTATAGCTATACATGCCTCACAGTATAGCTACATGCCTCACAGTATAGCCACGTGCCTCACAGTATAGCTACGTACCTCACAGTATAGCTACGTGCCTCACAGTATAGCTACGTGCCTCACAGTATAGCTACGTGCCTCACAGTATAGCTGCGTGCCTCACAGTATTGCAACGTGCCTCACAGTATAGCTGCGTGCCTCACAGTATAGCTGCGTGCCTCACAGTGTTGCTGCGTGCCTCACAGTATTGCTACGTGCCTCACAGTATAGCTACGTGCCTCACAGTATAGCTACGCGCCTCACAGTATAGCTGCGTGCCTCACAGTATAGCTGCGTGCCTCACAGTATTGCTACGTGCCTGCTGGGTTCAAAGAGTAATTAAAAAGCTGAAAGGTGTTCAACAATCATTAGTGAAGGCCCCCAACTAGTGCTGACAGTAGGTATGCACGCTGATCCTGTTCAGCTTTGGCATCCGAACATATATTGGCATGCCACAGATACTTAGATTGGCATTCAAGGGGGCATCTGAACATATATTGGCATACCACAGATACTTACATTGGCATTCAAGGGGGCATCTGAACATATATTGGCATGCCACAGATACTTACATTGGCATTCAAGGGGGCATCTGAACATATATTGGCATGCCACAGATACTTAGGTTGGCATTCAAGGGGGCATCTGAACATATATTGGCATGCCACAGATACTTACATTGGCATTCAAGGGGGCATCTGAACATATATTGGCATGCCACAGATACTTACATTGGCATTCAAGGGGGCATCCGAACATATATTGGCATACCACAGATACTTACATTGGCATTCAAGGGGGCATCTGAACATATATTGGCATGCCACAGATACTTACATTGGCATTCAAGGGGGCATCTGAGTGGACGCTAGTGCTGGCAGTAGGTGCACACTTGCAGAGCTGCTCTCTGGGGGGCATCTGAGCGGAAGCTAGTGCTGGGAGGCATCTGGGGGGCATCTGAGCGGATGTAGCGCTGTGCACACACACACACACACACACACACACACACACACACACACACACACACACGCACACCTTCTGAGCTGCAAACAAGGATATCCGTATCCTGTAGCCTTTTGCAGCTGTGGCATGCCAATCTATCTTTGCACGGCATCCCTTGTGGTTCGTCCATGAGAATGTCAGCCGTTGAGCTTGGTTAAGTTTGCTTTAATTTGGATTCCAAAGGCCTTCAGCCTGGCATGGCTGCTCAACCCATAAGTCCCAACCAAAAAAACTATCAAAGAGATCGACAACACTTATGAACTTGTTGAAAAACAAAACCTAATTTAACACCGTCGTGTATCTTAACAAACAAATGGTTGAACTGGTGCCGTGTAATACCAGGTAATCTTGACACCTACCAATCAGTGCCTTCACCAGGAAGGCTGACCATTTGGGGGCAGGCTTAGGGAGCAGAGGCTTGAAGCTACGAGGCTTGACAATGATGGTGGAAAGATTATAACATAATAAGGTTATGCTGTAGGCTTCTTGCGTGCGTGCGTTGGGTGCTTGTGTGCGTGCGTTGGGTGCTTGTGTGTGTGTGTGTGTGTGTGTGTGTGTGTGTGTGTGCGTGCATTGGGTGCTTGTGTGCGTGCGTTGGGTGCTTGTGTTTGTTTGTGTGTGTGCATTGGGTGCTTATGTGTGTGCGTTGGTGATTGTGTGCGTGCATTGGGTGCTTGTGTTCGTGCATTGATTGCTCGCGTGCTTGCATGAGGCACTTGCGCCTTTGCATGAGCTGCATCCTGGATAGGGGCGTTGTGCATGAACACAGCTTTGGACTCAGGTATAGATTTACATGGGGGACCTTCCGCCAGACTGTTTAGCTGAACGGCCTGTGCCTGGTCCTTTCCAGTCAATGGTTTCAATGATTACAATAGGGGGTGACCTTCAGCCAGGTTGTGTGGCTGATCGGCCGCTGAACGGTCCCAGGTTGTCTGTGTCCACAGGCAGCTCAGGCGAATAGTTACAATGGTTACAATGGCTACAATGGGGGTAGACCTATCAGCCAGGTTGTTTGGCTGATCGGCTGCTGACTGGTCTCGGCCAGCCACAAATAAATCCATAAGCTCAGAAAAGGCCAATCACGCTTTGGACAGATGTTCCCAACAAACCGCACCTGTTACACAAATGTGGTTATGACAACTTTACTTGACTTACAAGTATTGATCTGTGCCGCGCTCAAGGCTAGTTTACAATTCACAAATGCAGAAATGCACTATACACATCTCATTCTGTATGCACTCCTGCATGTGCACGTGTGCAGTGCAGCGTATACATGCACGCACTCACGTGCACACGTTTAGTAACAAATACACGTACACACGTGCACATGCGCACGCACGGACACACATTCACACACAAACACACACACACACACAGATGCGGGAGCTGGTGTCAGACTTCTTTAACTGTCGCTACGCGCGTTGTTTGCGCTCCTTGGACTCAATGATTCCAAATTTGATGCTGGACATGCACTTGGCGGAGCACGTGAAGGAGCTGCATGCGCAGGTAAGGAATGCCGGCATTTTTTTCATTACGCCCAGCAGGAGGCTGTTTTTTTTTTTGGACGACACGTATACTTTTTTACTTTTTTGGGTGGACACCCCTGAGGAACCCACCCTTCCCCCCAAACCCCTTTCCAGAGCCCCCACCCAAACAAAAAGGGTACCAATCCGCTCCTATTTTTAATCAGGCATCCATCTGCATACTCATCAAGACCTGGAACTGAAGTGTTGCAGAGTTATGGGGCAAAAACTGAGATACGGACGCCATGCACAGTGACCTACCAGGCATTCATAACTGGCTTGCACAGTCCCACATTGCTTCTATTTCTTCAGAATTCCTCTGACTATCTCATGCTGGCACAATCCTGTAACTTTGGGGTTCATTGCTGCTTCATTGGCTTGACTCACCCTGCGACCTCTACCCGAGTCCGTGTGCCTCTGACTTTTGGACATGTCCATATCCCCCCCCCCCTTTTACCCAATTTACTCCAAAAGGGTGCCAATCGACTGGGCTTGAGCTGAGGATTCCGATAATATAATTAAATTTTGTAGGAGTGACCCAGTAAATTTTTGGAGGGGGGGTCTAAAAAACTCTGGACCCCCCCCCCTCCGATTGGACCCATATATATACCAATCGATAGCTCTCAACGCCAGAATTCTGATACATAAATTTTAATCGATTTGACACGTGTCGTCCAAAAGTTATGCTTTTTGCAGCCTCCTGCGCCCAGGTTAAGTTTTTCGCTTGAAAAGAACTAATCAACAGAGCACGTGAAGGAGCTGTATGCGCAAGTAATAAATGATAACAGCAACTGTTAGCTCACACTTCCTAAGTGTATGTGAAGGAGCTGCACACTCAGGTGATTGTTGCTGTCGGCAAGTTTTATGTTATGCCTGGTGAAAATAGAAAGTTTATTAGAGTGAGCGTGCAAGAGATGCACTTGACGAAGCACCTGGAGCTGCATGCTCAGGCTACAAATGATGTCGGCAAGTGCTTTTTGGTGCTCAGTAACAACCAAGTCATAATGTAGAAATGTGTGGGAATGAAGTGCACACTTGGGTGTTCGAAGCCAGTGTCCAGTGTGAAATGCATACTGCATGCGTGCACATGAAAATACGTGCATGGAGCATTCACGCGCAAATAGATGTGTGATTATACACACATATACACATACGTGCAAATAGTTGCAGACACACGCGCAAATAGGTGTGTGTGAAATGGGACATGTTATGACATCAAACACTCATAGAGTTCAGGTTCTTGTAGCGCATATGACAAGGGTGCACACATTAGTGGGTCACACACGTGTGTGTATGTGTGTGTGTGTGTGTTTGTGTGCGTGTGTGTGGTGTGTGTGTATGTGTGTGCGTGTGTGTATGTGTGTGTGACGTGCACACAAAGGCACTGGAAACTTCTACACACACAAGTGAACAGAGTAGTGATTGAGCAACATCTAAGATTTAGTATTGTCGCTTGAGGCTGTGTGAGTAGGAGGACTCTTTGCCTGTATTTTTAGTTTGCCGTTTGCTGCGTGTCCCTTCTGTGCACTGCTTGCTCCCAGAGCTGCCAACAGTTTAGCAAATTTGACGGCATTCAAACCTCAGGGAAATTTGCCTTGGTATTATTTGGACTCGTTGTTCATTCACACTATTCGCAGCATTCTCACGCGCAAACATTTCTTGTTCCTGTTTATTATTTACACTTGTAGTTTTGGCAATTTCATGTGCAAACAGTTCTCACCCCTTGTGGGATATCCTTACAGATTCGGCAACGTGCCCTCGTCCAATACACACTGCCCTTCGTAAGTGTCAACCTCACTGACATGGCCACCGCCTTTGGCTTGACTTCAGAGTGAGTGTTGCTGTGTGTGCGTGAGTGCGTGAGTGCGTGAGTGAGTGAGTGAGTAAGTGAGTGAGTGAGTGAGTGAGTGACCGAGGTCGCGTTGATTACTTGAACATAACTACACACTGCCCTCTGTGAGCATCTACCTCACTGGTACAGCCACCGCCACGTGGGTTGATCTATTTGTAAGTTGTGTTGTAAGGAACTGTTGATCTATTTGTTAGCTGTGCTTTAAGGAACTGTTGATATTTTCGTAAGAAACTGTTGGTCTATTTGTAAGGAACTGTTGATCTGTCTGTAAGTTGTGCTGTAAGGAACTGTTGAACTGCTTGTAAATTGTGTCGTAAGGAGCAGCTTCGGCATGATGAAAGAAGACTTGCAGGAGGAGCATAATGAAAGGTGGAAGGCTGTAGGAGAATGATGAAACAAGTATGGCAGTAGGAAATCAGAGCACCCTCTATTTTAAGTTGTTCCTTTTCACTGCGGTACATATATACTTCATCGATATATTTCAGTATTCACACGGCACCTGACCCAGCAGAATGGAGCAAGATCCATCTTGATCTCTTATCTTGCTATCAGATTGCCTTGTCGCTGTGTGTTTTTCTTTTGCCTTTTCAATTACGAAAGGCAGCCTCGTAGATGCCTTTGACGTGTTGCAATGTCTGGATGGCTTGCTTGTTCCATGGTATTTCAACTAGGCTCTTAACAAGACTGCCTTCACTTCCCTGCCATCGGAAGCTGAGCAAAAATTTGGTGATGGTGTGACAACGACCCGTTTCAACGTCCAATCGACTTGTTTGTTACAGAAAGCTGTGTTTTGCGTCACGGAGTTGGGTTGTTTCGTGTCACAGAATTGAGTTGCTTGTCACAGAATGTGCTGGGAATGTTGTTTCGTGTCACAGAATTGAGTTGCTTGTCACAGAATGTGCTGAGAATGTTGTTTCGTGTCACAGAATTGAGTTGCTTGTCACAGAATGTGCTGAAAATGTTGTTTCGTGTCACAGAATTGAGTTGCTTGTCACCAAATGTGCTGGGAATGTTGTTTCGTGTCACAGAATTGAGTTGCTTGTCACAGAATGTGCTGAGAATGATGTTTCGTGTCACATAATTGAGTTGCTTGTCACAGAATGTGCTGAGAATGTTGTTTCGTTTCGTGCCTGACTGAAGGGCTGCCACTGCTTTCAACTTTTGCCTGCCACTGCTTTCAACCTTTTAGGAAGCTGAGTATAGGGCTGGCACGTTGCACCAGCTTCCTTGCTCTATTGCCAACTGAAGAACAACTGCCTATCTGCCTTTCTTTTACCCAGGGAGCTGAACAAAGAGCTGGCCCGCCTTATCACAGACGGCACTGTCAAGGCGCGCATTGACAGCCATGCAGGTGAGTCTGATGAATGCAGAATGAGAGCTTTTAGAAGTTTGGCCCGCCCCATCACAGACGGCACCGTCAAGGCACGTATTGACACCCATGCAGGTGAGTCAGATAGATGCAGACGCAGGGCTTATAAAATAAAGAGCTGGCACACCCCATCACGGACGGCACCGTCAAGGCGTGCATTTGACAGCCACACACGGTGTGTCAGATGAATGCTCACTGAGAGCTTTTAGTGTATTGCCAAGGACCAGCTTACGCGCACTGGCAGTCGGTTGGGTGCGTTGTTTATAAAATGAGTTGGCTGCAAAGAGAGGGAATTGAGAAGAAATAGGAGAGTCATGTCGCCTCGGCCACGCTTACCCTGTAAGAGCTTTTCCTTACGCACCCTATTTGTATGACAATGAATAAAGCAGTGGGATGATGAGTTTACAGTGTGTGTATTAAATGAGGCTTGGCTAGTGGCACTGCCGAGGAAATATGCATTGAAGACCTTAAGAGGTATTGAGCAGTGTGCGCATTTAACAGGGCCGGGCTAGTGGCATTGCCAAGGGGCTCTGCGTTGAGGACTCTTGAGGCATTGAACAGTGTGCGCATTGAACAGAGCAGGACTAGTGGCACTACCGAGAAGATTTGCATCGAGGACCCTAAGAGGTATTAAGGAGTGTGCGCAATTAACGGGGCTGGGCTAGTGGCACTGCTGAGGGGCTCTGCGCTGAGGACTCTTGAGGCATTGAACAGTGTGCGCATTGAACAGAGCAGGACTAGTGGCACTACCGAGAAGATTTGCATTGAGGACCCTAAGAGGTATTGAGCAGTGTGCGCAAATTTGGGGCTGGGCTAGTGGCACTGCCACGGGGCTCTGCGCTGAGGACTCTTGAGGCATTGAGCAGTGTGCGCATTGAACAGAGCAGGACTAGTGGCACTACCGAGAAGATCTGCATTGAGGACCCTAAGAGGTATTGAGCAGTGTGCGCAAATTTGGGGCTGGGCTAGTGGCACTGCCACGGGGCTCTGCGTTGAGGACTCTTGAGGCATTGGACAGTGTGCGCATTGAACAAAGCAGGACTAGTGGCACTTCCGAGAAGATCTGCATTGAGGACCCTAAGAGGTATTGAGCAGTGTGCGCAAATTTGGGGCTGGGCTAGTGGCACTCCCACGGGGCTCTGCGTTGAGGACTCTTGAGGCATTGAACAGTGTGCGCATTGAACAGAGCAGGACTAGTGGCACTACCGAGAAGATCTGCATTGAGGACCCTTTGAGGTATTGAGCAGTGTGCGCAAATTTGGGGCTGGGCTAGTGGCACTGCCAAGGGGCTCTGCGCTGAGGACTCTTGAGGCATTGAACAGTGTGCGCATTGAACAGAGCAGGACTAGTGGACTACCAAGAATATCTGCATTGAAGACCCTCAGAGGTATTGAGCAGTGTGCGCAAATTTGGGGCTGGGCTAGTGGCACTGCCAAGGGGCTCTGCGCTGAGGACTCTTGAGGCATTGAATAGTGTGCGCATTGAACAGAGCAGGACTAGTGGCACTACCGAGGGGCTATGCGTTGAGGATCCTTGAGGCATACAAGTTAGATTGAAGAGCATTGAGGACAGATTGAGGAGCATTAAGGGCAGACTGAGGACTCCATAATCAAATGTGAACAGTTAGGTTGCGGATGACAAGGTAGCTCGGCCACACAAGGATAGGAAATCGAATGTGAAAAGTTAGGTTGCGGATGACAAGGTAGCTCGGACACACAAGGATAGGATTTCGAATGTGAAAAGTTAGGTTGCAGATGACAAGGTAGCTCGGCCACACAAGGATAGGATCAGCCAGAACCATATTTAAACGGTGTATATACAGTGTTTTTGGCAGGAATGTCACCAAACACACGGTCAAAGATAGTGTATGTATACAGCTCTGGCCAACCCTGCACAAGATTTGCGACCTCATGCAAGGCAGCCTTAGAAACCTCATGCAAGGCAGCATTTTATGCCTTATACAAGACGGCATTTGATACCTCATGCAAGGCAGGGTAAACATTTCATACAAGGCAGCCATAAACACCTAATGCAAGGCAGCCTTTTATACCTCCGTTGACGAGTCCTACATCAGTGGTGTTTGTATCTGAAACTGCAGCGTGTTGTTCTCCCTTTCTTTCCAGTGGAAAACTGCGTACCTTGGACCGTACAACTATGCGTGCAATTGCAATGCAAGGACTTGGCTGTCCGTAGGTATTAGGGAAGATACTTTGTTGGCCATCAGGGGGCTTCACTTAACAGTGACCAGTTTATGGGCTGTATAGCCCTTCACTACATACACTAAGCAGCACTATTTTGTTGAGCATCCTCCTTTTTCAGCTCACACAATGGCATTATGTGTGAGCATCGTCTTGCGTTGACTACTTTGTGTTTACAGAGGCATTTGTGAGCACGGCACGACGACTGCTTTGTGTTTACACAGGCAGTTTGTATGCACGGCACTACAACTGCTTTGTTTAAATGCAGGCAGTCAGTGCGAGCTTTGTCCTACCTTAGGTGCTTTGTGCTCACACAGGCATTTTGTGTGCACGCCACTACGACTGCTTTGTTTGAATGCAGGCAGTCAGTGCGAGCTTTGTCTTACATTAATTGCTTTGTGTTTACACAGGCATTTTTTATGCACGGCACTACAACTGCTTTGTTAAAGTGCAGGCAGTCAGTGCGAGCTTTGTCTTACATTAATTGCTTTGTGTTTACACTGGCATTTTTTATGCACGGCACTACAACTGCTTAGTTTAAATGCAGGCTGTCAGTGCGAGCTTTGTTTTACATTAATTGCTTTGTGTTTACACAGGTATTTTTTATGCACGGCACTACAACTGCTTTGTTTAAATGCAGGCAGTCAGTGCGAGCTTTGTCTTACATTGATTGCTTTGTGTTTACACAGGCATTTTTTATGCACGGCACTATAACTGCTTTGTTTAAATGCAGGCAGTCAGTGCGAGCTTTGTCTTACATTAATTGCTTTATGCTTACACAGGCATTTTGTATGCACGGCACGACAACAAGCGGTCTTCCACTTTCCAGCATGTTATGTCTTGCGGGGAGGCCTACCTGAAGGAGACTAAGGTGTGTCGCCTCACGATCACACAGAACTGTTTCTCAGAATATGGTCGATGGCTGTGGGCAAAGGTGATGCTGATGGAGGCCCACCAAAGTATTTCTGGCATTTATTGCGTGTTTTTTGCATTTATCAACAAACAAATCATTTCCTGCAGACCTCCCTACAAGCCCTGCGTATTTGACTATGCACTATATACTACAGTAGATTACTATAGTAGAATATGCTATAGTGAAATATACTATAGTAGATTATATACTCACGGCCCTGCATATTTGGCTGTGCATCACATGACATGAATGATACATTCACGTTACGTCTTTGACACTCTGGCCTCCTGACCCAGTCTTGAAAGACGTGTAGGCGCTGCTGCTGTGATAGTATGCCAGCATATGCTTGCTTTGCACCCAAGTTTGTGACTGCTCCATTCATGCACAGGCAGGCGCTGCTGCTGTGATAATATGCCAGCATGTGCTTGCTTTGCAACCCAAGTTTGTGACTGCTCCATGCATGCACAGGCGCTGCTGCTGCAAGCTAATACTGTATACAATGGTGTGCCCCATGGGAAGAGATAAACAATATGCCCCTTTTTCACATATGCATGCACAGACGCTGCTGCTGCAAGCTACATGCTGCAGCATGGTTTAACGCGAACGTGGCTTCTGCACATACACACCTCTCAGCCTGCTCCTTCTATGCACAGGCGCTGCTACTGCGGGCCAACATGCTGCAGCATGACTTTATGCAGAAAGGACAAGGGGGTGAAGACGTGATGCTACCAGGTTTCAGGTGTGCAAAGGACTCAGGCTACTTGAATTTGAATATGCGTCAAGAGCTGTACACAGAAAAATAAACCGTGACTGCTCAACTCACTGTCATGAGGGAATCATCATCGTGGTGGAGATCTGTACCTTTTTTCTCTGTCCTTCTCTGCTTGAACGCTTCATCATCATCCTGGTGGCAATCCGCATTTATACCTCTGTCCTTCTCTGCTTGAACGCTTCATCATTATCCTGGTGGCAATCCACACTTATACCTCTGTCCTTTTCTGCTCGAACGCTTCATCATCATCCTGGTGGCAATCCGCATTTATACCTCTGTCCTTTTCTGCTCGAACGCTTCATCATCATCCTGGTGGCAATCCGCATTTATACCTCTGTCCTTTTCTGCTCGAACGCTTTATCATTATCCTGGTGGCAATCCGCATTTATACCTCTGTCCTTCTCTGCTCGAACGCTTCATCATCATCCTGGTGGCAATCCGCATTTATACCTCTGTCCTTTGCTGCTTGAACGCTTTATCATCATCCTGGTGGCAATCCGCATTTATACCTCTGTCCTTCTCTGCTCGAACGCTTTACCATCATCCTGGTGGCAATCCACACTTATACCTCTGTCTTTTTCTGCTCGAACGCTTCATCATCATCCTGGTGGCAATCCGCATTTATACCTCTGTCCTTTTCTGCTCGAACGCTTCATCATCATCCTGGTGGCAATCCGCATTTATACCTCTGTCCTTTTCTGCTCGAACGCTTTATCATTATCCTGGTGGCAATCCACACTTATACCTCTGTCCTTTTCTGTGTGAACGCTGCATCATTATCCTGGTTGAAATCCACACTTATACCTCTGTCTTGCTCTGCTCAAACGCTTTATCATCATCCTGGTGGCAATCCGCACTTAATACCTCTGTCTTGCGCTGCTCGAACGCGTAATCATCATCCTGGTGGCAACCCGCACTTTTTTCTCCGTCCTGCTCTGCTCGAACGCTTGAAAACAGCGCTCTATGCTGACATGTCAGACCTCAGGAAAACATGCAACTGACGCGTCTGACCATATAAAAATTGAAACACAGTAAGCAGGCAAACGTGCCCATGTTTTGTAACGTGCGTGTAAGACGTGTGTACTTTTTACTTGAGTGTAAAATATTTGGTGGCAATAAGAATGCCAATAAGTTAACATAAGTGTAAACGTGCAAGTATTACTAGTTCTATTTCGCTTGCATCGTGAGATGCATAGGGCTCTGTCATTATTACCAGCGACAGAGTCAAGAGTCTCAAGCGTCAGGAGTGAGAAAATCCATGAGACAAGGGCCCGCTGGGCCGTGGGTAGAGAATTGGGGCGCATAGCGCCTTGCAGGAAGCGACCTAGAATAGAAGTATGCTAAAGAGAGAGAGTTGTGTTCTCTAAGGAATAAAAGAATGGAGAAGGGAAGCAGAAACCGGAGAAAAGCAGAAAGTGAGAACATCTCACTTTATGCTACACTTTAAGAACCTGAGTTCAAGTGTTTCACACTAAACTCAGAAGGTGAGTGCAAAATATGTGGTGGCAATAAAAACGGCTGCAAGTTAACATAAGACGTGCAAGCATAACCACAAGGGTGTAAATATTATGATTGCAATAAGAACCACCGCGCACAAAGAGGATAGCTTGAAACCAGGCCCACAATGGCTAGAGCCTTGCCAGAACGACATAGTTCCGTGTACTACAGGGGCGGTGGAGGAGGTGGAGGTGGAGGCCGAAGAGGGGCAGGCTCGTCCTCGATGATGGACCAGGATCTAGATGCCGGCTTCCCAGGTGCGCTATGCAACAAAGCACACAGGTGCGCTATGCAACAAAGGAAATCGGACGGGTGCTTGCTGCTCGTCATTTTGCTTGAAGCGGTGTAGTGTCGTCCGCTGTAGACAAAAACGAAAGGGCAGAGGCCTCAATTCCCAGGTGGGTTACAAAAAACGATTAGATTGCTGCTTGCTGCTCGTCTATATGCACGGCAGTGCAGCATTCTTCATTATAGATTAAAAATGGAATAGCCTGGGCCTTAGCCGTCCTTAAGCACGTGTTGAGGCTGCCTTGAGGCTGCCTTGCTCTCTTTATTTTTAATGCAGGTGAGCGGGGGGGGGGGGGGGGGTTGGTAGGCAGGATTTTCATTTGATTCCATGACCTTTACTCGTTCCCTGTGCAAACTTGACCTTTCTTCACAATAACAGGCAAGGGACCAGGTGGCTCGTCACGAAGGTTATTTGGCCCCGGAATGGGACGGCCATCAGGCGGCAGCAGGATGGCTTTGTGATAGCAAGGGGCAGGCCATGTAGCAACACATGTACATACATCAACAGGATCTCGACTTTTCCCTTCTTTGTTCACCAAGCGCTTGCCGTGTACCCTCGTCTTCGTAAAATTGGATTTTTGGCATACGCTTTCCGAGGAGTCAACTGCATGCTCGTCTAGAGCCAGGCCATGGGAGATCTGCAACTGCTGTCCTAATAGCTGCATGTGCATGTTGTGTGTGTCTGTGTGCGTGAGAAACTCTTTATCCAGGAGCGGTCAGGGTGTGGTGCGTGAGAGGCTAGCACAGTTATTGTTTCTTATTTCGACACTGTAAGTGTAAGGGGTTCTGTTCCGGATTATGATAGAGAGTCAGATTAGGAGCTAGAAAGACCTTATATTTCTGTGCAGCTATTTAAGGACCACCTTATATGTCTTGCAAAGGAGGTTTTTGTACGGAGGGTGGGACTCCAATAGGGCTGTCTCTTGGCTCTAGCAATACTTCAGAAGCAGTTAATGGTGGCGATGCAACTCTTGAGCAGATAGGCACCTTATAGCAATGGATACCAATGCTCGGCTGGTTTTAAAAGCAGTGTTATTGTGCCTCTTTCTGAAAGCACCACAAAGCGGATGAGCGAGTTTGCCGGCAGGGAACTAACCACAAGGTTCAAAAAAAGGCCTTTGCTGGCAACTACAAGAAGTGCAAGCAAGCTCGCTTCCTTGTATGAATAAGATTTCTTAAGGTGAGGAGATATACATCTTAAGTTACCTCTTAAGGTAAGTGCCACCCTCCTTCGGATAGTGCCTCTGTTACGCTGCAGTATACGAATTGCCATCGCTAAGTTAGTAGTAAACGCGCAAGCCGCTGCCTTGGGCCATGACATTACTCTTGTAGACCTGGACGCACTGTCCCTTTTGTGTTTGAGCGAAAAGTACGCATCATTTTCGATAAGTAAACAATTGTTTGGCGCACAAGCTGATCCATATACAGTAGTGTACCGTTCTTGCTTTATGTTCTGCATTTGTGACTGTTAATAATGGACATAATCAGCGATAATGCTATATACATTACGTATACAAACTGAGATGGGGAACTAGCGCACATAATAGGCAAGGAGATAAGGCAAGAAACAATTTACAATGCCGCAGCTGCAGCCACCCAAGCCACCAAGTGGCTTCTGAAAAGCACCTCCTGGCCCCTACCCTCCACCTCTCCTAATCCCTCCAGTGGCAGCAGTAGCAGCAGCAGCAGCAGCAGCAACAGCAGCC
>Ga0307942_1002318_pt1 | contig 15415 bp, 13 predicted proteins | sample OrgLakmetagen175_FD_201846 | JGI IMG/M metagenome (GOLD analysis project Ga0307942, IMG submission 201846) | Saline water microbial communities from Organic Lake, Antarctica - #175 | ecosystem: Environmental > Aquatic > Non-marine Saline and Alkaline > Saline | place: Antarctica: Organic Lake...
ACCCTTGCGTTTTCAATGAAGTAGCCTTGGATGCCCGCACTACAACAGGAGCCTCGCCCTTACCCCCTTACCCTCGCATTGTTGATGGAGTAGCCTTGGATGCCTGCCCTACAACAGGAGCCTCGCCCTTACCCCCTTACCCTTGCGTTATTGATGGAGTAGCCCTGGACGCCTGCTAGGTTGACTTGCAAGTCCATGAGGTCACTCATCTTCACCACATCGTGATAGGTGGAGCGCCGGATCTGAAAAGGACAGAAAGAAACACTACGCGGGCAGTGAAAACCACCCCCAATATTGATCAAGGAAAAGAAAGCCACTTTAGTATTGAGTACCGTAAAACTCCTTTACCAGCAGACAAAAAAGGCCAAGTCAGAGAGGAGGGAGATAATCAGGATTTCAGTGCAAGCTCAGAACTTTTCTCTCATTTTTCCTCTCATTTACATTCTGTTTTGCAATTCATTTATTTTTTCTGTACTTGCATCAAACTGCTTTTGACATGAATTTTTTGTTAAGCACAATAAGGAAGCTGGTAACTTAGCTGAAACAACACCCCTTATTTGTTCAGCAAAAGGATGAAGCTGGTTTATATCCGTCTCATTTCTTTAAATTTAAACACGCCTTTTTAAATTGAAACACAAGCACGCACATGCACACAGTCCTCAACACCGCCTTTTGCAAGTCCCTCGCACCTGAAGCAGGCGGTGGTTTTGCTCAATGCGCTCCACCTTGCAATGTGCACAGACGCCTTCAAGATGCGGTGCGTCCAGATCCTGCGGCAGCAGGACATTAACAGGGTTGGCCAGAACCGTATATACACACCGTATATGACCGTATGTATGGTGATTTCCCTGCCAAAAACACCGTATGTACACCGTATATACCTATAAATGTATGGTTTTGGCTAACCCTAGACATTAAGTAGAGCCATGACTAGCTTCCAACGGTTCCCTCATCCTCAGCATTGCAACGTTGATGCAAGGTTTTAACCCAATCCATCAAAACCGTGCACGACAATGGTGCCTACCCCCACAGCGACTTTATCGACAATATTACCGCACCCTTATGAGATCCATACATTAAGACAAAAAACTTACATAAGACAATATACACATACATAAAGACAATATACAGACAGACACGAGGGGAGGCAACTCCACAAAAACAAGGTCAAGCGCAGCAAGCTGCTTACCAGGACCGTAGCCAGTGCATCTCGGCCTCCGTTGCTTGGCCGTATGCCAGGAACAAGCCCACCCCCACAGTAGCGGCATACCTGTTTAAGAAACTTGCAAGGAATGGAAGGATCACTCGGGGTTCACAGGCTTGAGGGCATCAACAGCATGCTTGTCAAAAACCCAAAACAGCAAGCTTGTTGTATATCCAAAACAGCATGCTTGCTGTATATCCAAAACAGCATGCTAGTGGTAAATGCAACAGCATGCTTGTTGTAATCAAGAACAGTATTCTTGTTGTAAATACAAAACAGTCTGAGCTATAAATTAAGCTCTGAATGCACTTTTAAGCGCAATTAACACATGACAAAAAATTTAAAGGGCTTGTTGTATCCAAAACTATCTGAGCTTTGGATCAAGCTCTGAATTCACAAGCAATTAATGCAGGACCAAAAACTCAGTGGGCTGAATATTTTCGATCAGGCACACATGAATTATCAAGAGTCACGTAAAAAGCACAAGCTGACACACACGCGCCTGAAAGAAGCGATCTGTGGTGGTCAAGACCTCTAGCCAGTCTTTCTCCGTCTGTGCCAGTTGTGACAAGGGCGGTAAGGATGAGGCAGCAGCGAGCCCTACATCGTGCAGCGCTCCCCCGCCTCCACCAGCTGGTGTGGCCTCCCTGATGAGGCAAAGGCCATGTATGGTTTTTGATGAGCAGGAGCACTATATACAGCTAATGACGATTATCGACAGCAGCTCCATTACGCAAGGCTCCCCCATTTCCAATTGTTGGGCGGTCTCCTGATGAGACAAAAATTTTGGGCATGTGAGCGCTAATAGAATTTTTTAGATGGGGGTGAGGAGGGGTGTGTACAGCTTTGTTTGTTTGACTAGAAACAGACACATGTGTGCAAGCACAGTTTATTGCATTTTTGATGCAGCAGCTTACCGCCGTGCTCGTGATGTTAAGGAACAAGATATTTTGGATAAATTTGCCTTTTGAAAATTAAGTCATATGTGCCCTAGCAAGAAGTATGTCAGGAAAAAGTGGTAAGGAACACAAGCTTGTACCTGCGTGCACGTGGCTGCTGTGGGGCTCGGGGGCGTGAGGATGGAGTAGCAGGAGGACGAGGAGACACCACAGCACCTGCGCAGGCACAAGTGGAAACTTGTGCTTAACAGGATTGTGCAAAAAAAAAATAGAGTTCACGCCATCCCAATTTAGAAGAAATGCGACAACTGTGAAGAAAGTTGCTGATCAAAAAGTACATTTCTGCCTTGATGATGTCTGCCACAAAACACTGCCTTTACACTTTGTCAGGCCAAGCAATGCATTGCCGCCAAAAATCACATTTCTTTTGGTACTGTGATGTGTGTCCTACATACATATCCACTTTCCTTGCACTGCACAGCTACACCGGCAGCAAACCAGTTTGAGCTCATATTTCTTGAAAAGGGTAACCTGCCCACCAACAACAAGTGGCACAAGCACAGCTGCTGATAGAGGTATTTACTAGAGGTACCAATGCTTACACCAAAACTCAGTGACACCAAAGCTTAGTGACAAAAAAACTGTACCAGCCAACTCCACTCAAATTGCGTGCCGTGTAGCTTTAACCCCTGCGGCCTTCTAGTCCAGACAATGCAGGTTTAAACAAACTTGCGCACAACTTTTTACCAGAAGCTTTCTTTGAGCGCGGCCCCTCTCCCTTAAAGCCTGCAGCAGGTGCTGCACCTCCTGGACCAGATTTCAATGTGTAAAGCATGTAGGTTTCATTTTGTGCATGTAGAATGCATGTAGAACCAGTTGGTGTTAGACAAAAGTAGGAGGGGGCACGAAAAGGAAACGTGGCAGTCAAGTATTATACAGAAGGGAACATTCTGGGAGAGTGTTGTAGTATCAGGCAGTTAGTTAATCAGGTGCCTTTTAGTTTCCCAGTGTCGGTTATTTCTCTCTGTAAATAATCATAATATCACAACAGATAGAACAGAGAAAGATGTGGCATTCTAAATGACTGTTCCATAGCCAGCCAATAAAGCTGAATTCAGGTTTTACTTTGAAGGGTGCTGGCAGGCCGGGTTACCTAAACAGGTCAGTGCCTTTGGCTTCACCAAAGGGTTCAAAATGATTCCCAACTATTATTGACAAGGGAAAAGGCGGTAGGTAACTCCCCATTCCCAACATTAATCAAGTAAAGGGAGCTAATTTGGTACTGGGTAGTTATGCTTCAACACACAAAAAAGGAACAGGGATCAGGAGGGTTGAAAGCTGTTTTGAAGCGACTCTCCTGACAGGAGTTGTGACAGAAGTTAAAAGCTCCTAAGTTATACCAGAAAGTGCGAGTTGTAAAGCTCCTGAGTTTTAACAAACCTTCTGACAAGAGTTGAGACGAAACTTAAAAGCGCTTCCAGTTTTGACGCACTTGAACTTGACAACAACATGCACACAGGCCTTGGCGCACGCACAAACAGCTAGGCAGTCTGTTTTTTTAATTTTAAGCACGCTCACCAGCAGCAGGAGCAGGAGCCTGTGTTTGGGTAGGTGGCGCTTCTTGGCTTCCGCCACTTGCCTCCTGAATGCAGCCGAAGAAGTTTTGAATTCCTTGAATAAGCAGACTGTTGAAAAATAAGGACACTCAAACCCACGTGTTTGCTGTGCTGCTGCCTTTTACCTCTCTCTTTGTCAGGTCAACATTATCAAAGAAATATTACAATTTGGGTACAAGCAATGCAATTGAGTGGATTCCCACGTTTGAGAAATTAGCGAGGCTTTTTGTATTGTGTTCCGCCAATGAATAATCAGATAATGCCATGTTTTCATCACTTGCGTAGGCTTGACAGAGCATGCAGACCGCATGAGTGGAGGAGGAATGCGTGTTTCAAATTCTACACAGCCACCTATACACGGTACTGGACAGCCACACAATCATAGACTAACCTTTCCGGTGTGCTAAGTGTGTTAATACTGCGTGCATACAGATTCATTCAAACGCCTAAGCAATGAGATGAAGCTATGCATACATTTCCATTCAATTGCCTAAACACTGAGATGAAGCTATGCATACATTTCCATTCAAATGCTTAAACACTATAATGAAGGTATTTGGGATCGTATCAAACCATCAAACTGAGCATTGAGTCTAAAAATCCCAGCTTCAGTCAAAATTTGATCCCTATCCGGTCCAAATCTGAACCCACCCTCTGACGAGCCACCCGCCGCCGCATTGAGCTCAGCAGCAAGTCTGAACCTCCCTCCTCCTCCTCTGCCTCCTCTGCTCCGTCCGACCCCCAGCCCCAGTTACCAATGGGGTCAGTCGCCTCTGCCTCAGCATCTGGGGCACCGGCAGCTACGGCTCCACCTTGTGTATTAATAAGTGCACGAACGAAAGTAAGATAACACCTTTGAGATGTCCATTTAGGGCTGGTATTCTCGAACCAGAGTTCTAAGGACTGGCAGCGTAATGTGTATAGTGTGAAATTCAGTTATAAGACCAATGTGGTGTGTGTTTAAAATGTTTTGAGTAAGGCAAGTCGCTTCTGCTTTGACGTGCTTAAGCAACGGCAGCAAATGACGGGCGGTGAACAACACGACGGTCATTGCCCCTTACTGTTCTTAAATCTGAAAGACAATGTTGAAGTAAATTTGAAAGAAGGGGAGACCCTGCCAGGCAGTTTTGCCTATATCGCATTTTTACAGCTGGAGTTCTTGTTGGTACTGATACCCTTTCTCTGCTGTATTCTTAATTCTTACACAAAAGGAAGGTTGGAGTAGGTAAAGTAGCTGTGCTTGATTGTTCCAGTAAGGGCAAGCAGCTTGCAAAGGAGGACCTTGACATCAAACATGTAATAATGATTGGTATGCATCGTGTGAGGCTTTGCTACAAGTTATAGTCAACAGCAAATAAGACGAAAGAACGAAATGCAGAAGACTGAAGGCAAACTACAATTAAGCACAGGCACCCCAATCATCTACAGCACCGCACCTGGTTCAGTTGATGGGGCTGGAGGAGGTATACGTTGCCGCTGCCGCCTGTGCGTGTGCAGAAGTAACACAGCAGGAGCACACAGGATTGAGGTGTGGTTAAGCAGTGCCTTTCCGTGATTGTAATGAAACAATTATGCCTGTTGCTGCGTAAATCCCGTTTAGAACTTTGCAGTAAGCTTCAGTTTTAGGAAACACATCACTTTAACACCTTGCCGCAACACCCAAACTTCTTCCTTAGTAAGGGGGAAAAAGCCCACTTAGAAGCCATGTACCGCATAAACCTCCAACACAAAGCAGTAAAAGAAATCTGCTGAGTACTCTGCAGCATGCAGAAGTACTCTAGTTCTTGGAGGCGAGTGCAACCGAACGTCAGTTAGTACTCTCTTGGCACAGCTTGCGCTGTGCTAAATTTTCTTTTTATGCTTGGTGTCGGCACAAGTGTAAAATCCCCCTCCAGCAGTTTGGCGGATACGAGCCGGAATAGAACAACAGTCCCTTTTTGTGATTGAGAGGGGTGCAGGCTGGGCCTGATACTCGATTTTTGAATGAGAGCTGGTTATGGAAAGGGCACGTATGTTATGGACAAGTTTGGTAACATGGTCGACAGAGTGCGCGTGGAGCTTGGAGGCCAGCTTCATGACCCTTTCAGAACATTTTTACAGATTGCTGTGTACAAGGAAAGAACTGGTCTTTGCATCAACGCAAGATCAAGGAGGTCAGAACATTTTTACAGACTGCTGTGTACAAGGAAAGAACTGGTCTTTGCATCGACGCAAGATCGAAGGAGGTCAGAACATTTTTACAGACTGCTGTGCACAAGGAAAGAACTGGTCTTTGCATCGACGCAAGATCAAGGAGGTCCAGCTGAAATCTCAGCTGTGGTCATTATCTCACAACATGACATAATAGTGCAGCATGGTATCACAGACAGGGCCGGCGACTTCTCACAGCATGACATGGTATCACAGACAAGGCCGGCGACTTCTGTCATTGTCTCACAACATAGCATGTACCAACCAAACCCTGAGCAAGTTCCCACCTGGACTGAGGAGAGCCTACTGCCCCTGCCTGCGCCGCTTCTCCTGCTGCCGGAATGCGCCTGCCTGCAGGTTTCCGCCTGCGCTTCCTACCCACGCCTGTGGATGCAGCCAGATGTGCAGGATGTGGTACAGATGTCAGCACAAACAGTAGAGTGACATACCTCTTTTTGCACAAAGATTCACCTGATTTGTGAAAACCTGTGCAACTAGTTCTACGTTTGCATGGTGAGATGGCGGTGCATTATTTACAAGGAAATAAAAAGCGCAAGCAGGAACGTAAGCTTTTAACACAAGCAGTAACAAGATGTGATACAGATATTAGCACAAACAATGAAAGTAACATATTTCTTTTTGAGCTTGCACAGAGTTTCACCTAATTCTCGAAACTAAGGTGCATGTTCACAGACGACAATGCCGCACATATTAGGTAAATTAATCAAAGCAAGGTTACATGCTATAATCCTTTCAGCTGCGCACATGTATTGATGGAATAGCAAGACAAACCATTACTGGAACCCCTCAGCCCAGCATACTTTCTTTTAATCAGACCTTACAATATTCAGCTGCGGTGTTAGCTGTGCTAAATTGAAGCCACAGTGGATTTTGTTTGCAGCTAATGCCGTCCTTGCTAGCATCCCTTACGCAACCTCATCCAACAGCACATCAGACTAGATCTCACCACGCTCAAGTGCTGGTGGAGCAGCTTGAGCTTGTGATGGGGCCATGGTAATCATGGCCGCCAATGCCATTGCAGCATCTGTAGCCTCGCCGCCGTTGCTCTCTGCTGCTGTAGCGCCTGAGTGAGAGAGAGGCAGTGGAGAAAATGACGCAAGCATGTGTGAACAGGAGTCTGCACAAAACATTGGAACACATCCAAATTTCTTTTTGAACAGCAGTTGTAGGTTACACATAGTAGCGTTAAACAATGAGAGCAGTACTTTGTTGCCCAAACAGGTGAGAGCCTATGAATGTGCTTGAAACGCAAAAGCCTCCCCCGCCCTTCCACAAGACTGCTGCATTGCACGGGCACACAATGATGGCTCGCACAATGAAACCTCCAGTTAGTTAAAAGCACTCCTCAAGATAGATACATGCGTACACACGTGGCACAATATGCTATTCACAAAAGGCTTATTGGCAAGAGGCTCACAAAGCTGGTCCTGCAAATGTGTACTTGTTATAATCACGGAAAAATTTTACCACGTTTCCTAAGTAAATTTATTTGTTCACCTGCAGGGTAGGCCCCCCCTTCCTCACTGACAGTCTCCTCTTCACTTAAACTTGACGGGTGCTGCTGCTGCGGAGGAGGAAAGGACAGAGCCCCTCCTCTGCTTTCTGCCGGACCTGCAAGCATTGAGGTGAAGGAAGCAGTGTGGATGGAAAACCTCTACTTATATAAATGCTGCAGACAGGTTCAAAACTGGCTTGCAGGCGGCTGAAACTGCTGGTTCTTTTAATCCCAAAAGCTTTACAGGTATGTCGTATCAACATAATTTTGGCTGGAACCCTAAGTGGATGAATAAAAAGGGAAAAAAGAAAAAAAAAGACTCCGCTGGTAGTGATGACACAGCCAGCATGATTAATCTAAGTGGATGAAGAATAGCAATTTACCCATAACGCTTCACTCCTACCTGGTGCTGTTACTGTTGCTGCTCCAGAACCAGTTGGCGCTTGAGGCCAACTTGGGTATTGGTAGTAGCCCCAAGTACCTGTGTGTCAATCATATGTGTAGGGTTAGCCTGGACCGTAAGTATACACCATATATGACTGTAAGTTTGGTGATTTCCCTGCCAAGAATGCCGTATATGCACAGTATATGTATGTTTTTGGACAACCCTACATATGTGTGACGGCTTGCACTTCGTTTTGCTGCTCCAAACCCGTGTGCTAATACCCCTTGTCCACCATCAACCGCCTCTGTAAATGTACCCTTGCTCATTTCAATTTCTGGTGGTGCCTCTTGCCTCTGAATTTGAACAGAAGGCAGACCAAGATAGCCCAATCGGTTCTCATCTTTCATTACCCATTACCCATTAGTTTTTATGTATTACTGTGGTGGAGGAGTTTAACAGTACTCAATATCTAAGCGCCTCCTTTTCCTTAATCAATGTGGAGAATGGCTTTTCATTGCCGGCGTAGTTTTCTTCCTCTTTTCATACCTGACGCATGCCCTTGAGGAGGTATACCCATGGGAGGGAAGCCTGGCGGGGGCTGCTGCATATGCTGAAGCATCCACGGCCCAGGCACCATCACGTTTGGAGGCACATTTGGAGGCGCACCGCCACCTTCATGGGTTTGCATGTCAAGACATGGAGGGACGTAAATGATAATAAGGGTCACAGAGTCAAATAGCTGCAGCATCATTGCATTTGGCCATGTGCCGCTTGTAAAAGTAAGAAAATTCAGGTGAAAAATGCTTAACAAAAGCATGCCAACTTTTCTGACTACACAACTGCATGTTGGCACGCAGGGGCTTTGTAGTCATCCCTCTGCCTGCAAATTACTTCCTATTCCTTTTTCCCTGCATTTATGATGGCAGCCATTAGCGCAATTCGTTTTCTGCTGCTGCTGCTGCTGCTTTCAATTTCAGGTCACTCCGACGCACCTGGGGGAGGCAGCCCCCAGGGGTAAGCAGGGTACATGAAGGGTGGTACGGCTCCGGGTGGCATACCACTAGGTGGGGCTGGAGCCCCTGGCGGTGCGTAGGGTGGCACTGTTGGAGTCGGGTAGGGGGCCATGCTTGTGCCATCAGGTAGGGTGGTATCAGCAGCAGGAAAGCTTGCCGTGGGGCTTCGGGTTTGTGTGAGGGACGGGACATGCAAGGGGGGGGCATGTGGGAGTAGCTGTGGCTCAGGGGCATTTCCTCCGTCAGTAGGAGCTGCTGGTAATGGTGCTAATGGCTGTGGCAATGGCACTGACAGCTGTGCTTGCTGAGGAGCTGGCGGCTGATCTGACAAGGAGAAAGCAGTGGTTTGTGCTGGTAATGGCGCAGCCGTAGCTTGCTGCTCCTGCTCCTGCGTGGTTACGCCTGCAGTGCCTCTGCCTGAGGTACTGGCAGTGGCATCTGAGAGCAGCAGACACAGCAGTGGACACATCAGGTTGGTGTGATCGGACACAGCAGAGGCACCTGAGAGCAGTTGACACTGCAAATTGGCGTCTTTTAACACAGCAGCAGCACCTGAGAGCAGTTGATACTGCAAATTGGCGTCTTTGAACACAGCAGCGGCACCTGAGAGCAGTTGATACTGCAAATTGGCGTCTTTGAACACAGCAGCGGCACCTGAGAGCAGTTGATACTGCAAATTGGCGTCTTTTAACACAGCAGCGGCACCTGAGAGCAGTTGCTACTGCAAATTGGTGTCTTTTAACACAGCAGCGGAACCTGAGAGCAGTTGCTACTGCAAATTAGTGTCTTTGAACACAACAGCGGCACCTGAGAGCAGTTGTTACTGCAAATTGGTGTCTTTGAACACAGCAGCGGCACCTGAGAGCATTTGATACTGCAAATTGGCGTCTTTGAACACAGCAGCAGCACCTGAGAGCAGTTGATACTGCAAATTGGCGTCTTTGAACACAGCAGCGGCACCTGAGAGCAGTTGATACTGCAAATTGGCGTCATTGCGAAGGATAAACAGGCAGTCAGGATGTTAAGTGTCGGAGGTTATTGAGCCCTTAGAGTAACAATGACTATAAAACCAGATAGGACAGGCCACAATGCATTGATTAACTCACTTTTGTTTCCTGATTGATTGCAGCCTTGCTCAGTTGCTCATCCTAATGGTCATTCTTTGTCTCGCTGGGTTGCCATTTCTTACCGCACCCCTTTTTAGCTCAACTTTGGCCTAAGAAAAGTAAATACTCCTTCTCCAACCTTACCGGCAGACGAGGCCGTGCGGGCAAGCTGCTGCTGGAAAGGACCTTTAGAGAACAAAGAGTGAAGAAAAGGAAGAGATCGGAGGTCGCAACACAAAGAGAGGTTGGCGATCTCGTTAACTTTAGTGAGAAGGAAAGCGGAGAATTTGTTTGTTTAACCAAACAAATGCGAAAAGCGAGACTTGGAAAAGTTCAAAGCCATGCTTGGTTAGAGCTAGTGTTGAAACAGCCCTAACAGTAGAAGAGTCCCACCAAGTTAAATGGACGTGGAAGATGCAGCCTATCATTGAAGGATAGAGTGACGGGTATCTGTATTGATGGCACTGCTTACGCTCAGCGTTTCTATACACATCCTGAACCTAAACCAAGCAGTACACACCCGTCATATCTCCTGCGTGCTGTTGTTGGTTGGGTGGAGGAGGCGCAGGCCAGGCTGCATAGGAAGGATTGGAATGGGGGTACGATGCAGGTCCAGTCCATTGGGGATGCCCATGCATGCCAGCGCTACACAGATCGGTGGGACAAAAGGAGAAGGAACAACTCAAACCCACAAATGGCAAAAACGTAATACCGGAAATTCCCCTCTACTTTCCTTTAACTGAAGATACAAATCGACACTGCAGTTGGCTAAACACCTGCCTGGAAGGAACAGGAATTGCTTAGAAACAATATTACAAGTGGAGAGATATGAACACAGAGCACGCAGTGGACGTGGCAAGCCTTTTGATCATGCTCTTTGCCATACATACTAGAACCATGCACAGAGTACAATAAATATTACACTCAAAATACCGTTCCTTCTCAAAAACTGAATACAGAATGTGCAAGCTCACCTTGATGGCGTGTACGTGTAAGGCAGTCCGTACACCGCATGCATCATGGACGGGGAGGGTGTGCGAGCGGGGTAAAAAATTTGAGGCCCCAGAGCTGATGGATCTGGAGCAGGCAAAGGAAGGAATTAATGATTTCCTGCTCTTATGTTCATCTGAGAATTTCTGGATGCAAAAGTTGGCAAAGGTGCCTTTGCATGCAGCTATCTTACGAGGCCCGCTATAAAGCGCCTGCATCCTACTGCTGGAAAACAGGTAAATCAAAAGTACTCCTTTAAAAGTCGAGCGGATGTCGATCGCTGAAAAACAGCTAGATCATTACTACTCCTTTCAAAGTTGAGCTGAATTCAATATCGTTCGCTGACAAGCCACTAAGTGTTTGCAAAATACATCTTCGCCCTTTCCTCAAAATGCCATGTCACACCTGTAACGTATCCCATAGGAGAAGGGGTGCGTGCAGCATCCATGAGCTGGAGGGCGATCATGTGTTGCTGCTGCTGTTGTTGCTGCTGCTGCTGCTGCTGCTGCTGCTGTAAAGGCAACGCTGGTGCCTCTGCCTCCTGCTGCTGTTGCTGTTGTGAGGCCTCAGGTATCCTGTCCAGGTGCCGGTGTTGTGCCCCTTGGCTGCTCGCTAGTTGTGAATGAAATTGGGAGGGCTGCGACAGCTGTGGTGGTTGCTGCGACTGCTGCTGCTGTTGTGGAAGCTGAGAACCGCCCATGCGCGGGGTGGTAGGCTGAGATCCAGGCTGTGGGTTCCCATTTCCCCACAGGAAGCTCAAGCCAGCACCGCCTCCCCCATTCAGGCTAGAAGGGAGTGCAGAGATCAAGCAAGAGGCACCCTCTGTCCTGAGTTGAAGAGGCTGGAGGTTTAATGAAGACGTGGTGGATGGAAGAGACGTGGCTAGTAGTGATGACGGACCTGGTGCTTGGCTTGTCGAACTCACCGGTATGGTGGAAGGCTGAGGCAGTGTAGCAGAGAAGGGCCGCTGCAAGCCGCATTGGAGTTTGTTTGAGATGAGCAGCGACACACACACTCTTATCTTTGATATTGCAAAGCCTTGCCGTTGCTAAAGACCTTTGGCAAAGCTGTTCATTTTGAAGGGAATCTGGAAGATGGATTGCTAGTTGATCAGTCGAGTATGCCAGCATCATAGGCACGTTCATGGGGCTTCCCAGGTATAAGCAACCTCAGGTATTGCAAGAGCTGACCTACCTGTAAACGCAGCAGCGGTGACGGCTGAGGTGACGGCTGAGGTGGCGGCTGCCCCACAGGCTGTTGGCGCTGCAAGTTCGTGCCTGGCTGCTGCTGCTCTTCAGGGTGTGCGTGGCCATCTTTGGTGCTGTGGTAATTAGGATCTGGAAAAGCCGGCTCACTTGCGGCAGAGTGTGCCGCTGCATCCCGGAGTGCCTGGGCTGCTGCTGGTGCTGAAGTTCGGTCTGCTGGGCCTGAAAGATTGGGCAGTGAGAGTAATAGGAGGGCCAGCCGACATGAAACATGCTTAGAAAGGACAGGTAGAGGCGTGTTTTGTGTCGTCACCCAAAGAGTTGATCCACCTGTTTCCTTTTGTTAAGAACAGAAATCAGTGATCTCTTTACAGCCATTATGGTAAGTAAAACTCTGCTGCTACAAACGCACACCATAAAGCACAGCAATAACGCGCACAAATCCAACCAACCCGCATCAGCTGCATCAGCTCCAGCATTAGCAGCCGCCGTTGCTAAAGCTCCGACACTATGCAAGGGGCCTACCGGCTCCTTCTGGCTGCTTTGCACCCCTGTGTGCATTTAACATGCTACAAACACTGTGTAAGAGCTGAAGATGCTGCCTGGATGATAGCAGTTTCGTGTCAATTGGCCATCGTACAGCTGCAAAATTAAGATTGCAACACGACAGCTGCTTGGCAAGCACACCTCCTCCCTCCCTCCCTGTACATCTCATTGCACCCTCTTGCTCCCATCCTCCAACTACTCGCACCTCCATCGATTGTTGCTTTGTTGCTCCACTCTCCATGACGCTGCGGCTGCGGTGACAAAAGGAGGCTGTAGTCCTTCGCTTCATCTTCTGTCATGCTGCCTTTGCCCGCTGTCGGTGGATCTCCATAAATCGCTCGCTCCTGTTGCTGCTGTTGCTGTTGCTGCTGCTGCTGCTGCTGCTGCTGCTGTGCTTCGCCGCTGCTGGTCTGCTGTGATGGCGGACACATCAAGAGAAAAGTGAAGATCTGCTGAATATTGTTGGTGTGCACATAACATCACCATATCCACCACTGTACAATTGTCTCTAACATATTTACACGAGGATGGATGGCAGCTTGCACAAGGAAAGGCGTCACAACCTTTCTGGCTTCCCTGATGGCTACTTGCTCTGATAAATGTAGTGTGGAATTCGGTGCAGCTGTGGCCTGCTATTATCTTTTAGATTGGTGTGCACCTTACTTGGTGAATCACAACATCCGCCATGGCAAAGAAAAACACTTTCATTGTCGCCTCATTAGCCGTAATTACACTCTAATTTGCTCACCTGCTTGTACATTGCTGGTTTGAAGGCGTGGAGCGGAGCGGGTCACTTTCTCCGCCGTATTTACACTGCAGACGAATCACGATTATATGTTTTACTTATTAATCATTAGCGTTGGTGGGAATATTTTTGAAAGTTTATTCGGCTTTTTTAAAGAGGCAGGATCAGTGGGTTGTACAGGGGCACCGCCAAACAAGGTGACTGAGAGCAGTTGAAACAAATGCCCCTGAGCGCAGATGATGATAGGAAGACGAAGGCTTGAAGAAGACAAATTTTGCAAAAGTGCTCTTGTCACATATGTCCCTCGACGACTTCACAAACAAACCCATGTTTATGCAACTAACTACACATCAGTACATGTAATTATTTCTTGGATGACTGCCGTCGGGCAGCAGCTGGGAGGTGCCGTCCAGCATCTTTTGATTGGTAATTGGGTTAGATTGGTGGCGGGGCGGGGTTCACTTTATGTGGCAGCGGACAACACTCAGGACTCAACACATTTAATAAGCTACCCAATGACCACCCTCAAGCCTCAGAAGGCCCAGATAAAACAAGTGCTCTGCTGATTAGCACTGACCAACCTCATACTTATTGTAATATCGACAAAGCACCCCAAAACAGCTCCAGCCAAAACCTAACCCGTAAGATAAAAGATTGGCGGGATTGGACCTACACCGATGGCAGCCTCCAAAAGAATGAAGTAGGGCAAGACACCGGATTAGGCGTATACCACCCTACTTAAATGTTACCCACTATGTAAACCCAAAAGGCACGGGTATAACCAACATCATCTCACGTGCAGAGCTAGCAGCTATAGCAGCTGCAGCCATACACGGCTACTCACATATAGCCACAGACAGCCTTACATCACTGCACCAAATCAAAAAGCAGCTCTCACACCCGAATCTCCATCGCCACCACATCCAAGGAGATGTCCTTTAATCCATTGCTAAAGCAATCCGCCAATCACCATCGCCCATCCACTTTTTCAAAGTAAAATCCCATGCCGGTATTATCGGTAATGTACATGCCGACGTCCTTGCTAAAAAGTCAGCCACCACCTACTCCGACATTGCAGACACCTCCATCAAAACAGCAGACCCTGAGGGGAATCCCTTCTAAAACATCCACTGGCTTGCAAAAGAAAACATAGAAAACCAAACGCAAACCCATAATCATACCCATACAACAAACATGGCCCACTCTCCTCCCTCAAAGCTTAGGTACCTATCAAACCCCCGTGACGCCTTTCAAGCACACATGCAATTTCTCCATAAACTGGGAAATGCCAAAACTGAAGCGAACTACCATGCGTACTACCAGACCCTCAAATAGGACGGTACTGCCAAAGGAGCCACCACTAGCAATGCTTACCTAACATAACCCGATGTCCCCTTAAGACCAAATGTATCATTGTGAAATACAGAACAAGCACCCTATATAATAAAAAACATGCGGGATTGTTCAAACTCTCAACAAGTCAAACTTGCCCCCTCTGCCCACAAGTAGAAAGTGCCCTGCACATCCTTTCTGGATGCCAACAAACACAAATAAGGAACATGATCACCGAAAGACACAACATAGAATACCGCATGATCTTAAAGGCATCAGCGAAACAGGCTCCTTAGGATTGTGTGTTGTCTCCATAGATATAGGCAGCAACGAACGGATGACCATGCAAAACCTCCAGATTCCTGAAACAGCTGAAGGTAAAATTATTCCCAAATGGCTCTTCCCACCCCGCTTCCCAGATAAAGACTGTCAAGCCCAGTTGTTGGCAGTAGAGATTCGTGTGATTTGGTTTGTCAGATCAAATTACGGTCTTTGCAAAGTATAAGACTCAGCACATCTACTGATGTCTCTTGAGGATCCTCTCTAATGGTACCTCTTACAGTTCACATGTTGTCAATTGATTACCAATAATATCAAATCCAGAAGATAAAGGTTATCAATAAGACTGGCCATCCAGCTTATTGAACAAGACATAAAGAAACTCTCAA
>Ga0307942_1002320_pt1:2500-15411 | contig 15411 bp, 14 predicted proteins | sample OrgLakmetagen175_FD_201846 | JGI IMG/M metagenome (GOLD analysis project Ga0307942, IMG submission 201846) | Saline water microbial communities from Organic Lake, Antarctica - #175 | ecosystem: Environmental > Aquatic > Non-marine Saline and Alkaline > Saline | place: Antarctica...
CTCTAGTTGCTATCGCTATCACTGTTGCTGGTGCTGCCCTCACTGCACTCGCTCTCCTCGCTGCTGCTGCTGCTGCTGCTGCTGCGTGCAGTGCTTGTGCTTGCACCAGCTGATGGTGCTCCAGCTGATGGTGCACCAGCTGATGTTGCGTCTCGCTCATAACTGGCAGCAACCAAAAACATTATTTAAACCTATCCTGCGTCAACCCCGCAGGATTACAAAAAATATATATTAAACGTTACCGCACTCACCCCGCAGGGCAAAAAACGATATTTATGCGGGGTGATATCGGAAAGGTACAGTATATCAGGTTTTGGGTGCGTAGCCACTAAATATTTAGGGTTGGCCAGAACCGTATATACACACCGTATATAACTGTATATTTGGCGATTTTTCTGCCAAAAAGACCGTATATACACCGTATATATATGGTTCTGGCCAACCCTATAAATACTCTCCCCGAAGTTGCTGCGCGAAATTGTTGGCATAAGTGGTGTGAAGTGTGAAGGATGAAACAGTTCATCGAAGATCAATAAATTGAAGTTTGTCTGTATGTTTGTTGGATAGATCCACCCTTTTGCCTTTGCCCCCCTCCCCCGCTAAGTTCCTCTTTTCTGCGTACTCGCTCTCATCACTAACTTTCATCGACTCTGGCTCCCGCTCCCGCTGCCGCTGCTGTGCTTCATTGCATTGAACCGCTTTTGCACTTCCCGCAAGACGGGGAAATCCCTAACCCCGGCTTGTGCTGAGTTACAAGCACAAGGCATGCGTTCAACATGCGCTCAACATGCGTTCAACATGCGCTCAACATGCGCTCAACATGCGTTCAACATGCGCTCAACATGCGCTCAACATGCGCTCAACATGCGTTCAACATGCGCTCAACATGCGTTTAACATGCGTTCAACATGCGCTCAACATGCGCTTAACATGCGCTCAACATGCGCTCAACATGCGCTCAACATGCGTTCAACATGCGCTCAACATGCGTTCAACATGCGCTCAACATGCGTTCAACATGCGCTCAACATGCGTTCAACATGCGTTCAACATGCGCTCAACATGCATTCAACATGCGTTCAACATGCGCTCAACATGCATTCAACATGCGTTTAACGCACAAGGCATGCGTTCAAGTGATCTGACAGCAAGCGGTTCCACCTCTCATCCTTATTGAAAGCAAGCTTGCTGAAAAGCTGCTCCTTCTCCACTGAGCCAGGCACTTGCACTAGTGCTATGTTGGCCAGGGATAGCCACTTGCTAAGGCTGCATTTGAGCTTGATGCTGCTGCTTCTGGTGCTGCCTCTGGTGCTGCTTTGTGCAGTTGCTGCAGCTACTGGCAGAGGTGCTGCAGCAGGTGTTGTAGCTTGTGTTGCAGGAGGGATTGATTGCACCTGAGGTGCAGCAGCGGGGGGAGCAACTGCAACAGCACAAGCGGCAGCACCTTGGCTCTCATTTACTGGTGCTCAGCCACGCCCTGCCGGGCGTCCCTATATCGCACCCAAAATGAATAAAGTACGGCACAGTGGCTGGACGTGGTGCGCACAGTGAATTCACTGCGTCGTCAATTTACACCTTAACACTGAGGACATGTGTACACATACTAATATGTGCCTTGCCTCTCATTTACTGGTGAATGGAGCATGTAAATGCACCTTCCTGTGAAGCTGCAATTCTATTGCAGCTCTGCTGTTTTTTATGGCAAGTGCAAGCGTTACACCCACATCCACACACCCACACGTCCACACACCCACAAATTCACACGTCCACCCACACCCACACATCCACACATCCACACACCTACACATCCTCACATTCACACACACCCACACATTCACACGTCCACCCACACCCACACATCCACACATCCACACACCTACACCTCCACACATCCACACACACCCACAAATCCACACATCCACCCACATATCCACACATCCACACATCCACACATCCACACATCCACACACCTACACATCCACACATCCACCCACACCCACAAATCCACACATCCACCCACACCTCTGTAACTGCACCCGGACTTGCCCTCACAGCGCTACTGTATGACTGGATTGAGTTTACAGAGTAAGCCACTGTATGACTCAATTAAGTTTACAGAGTTTACAGAGTAAGACTGTATGACAGTCGATTGACATGCAAAGAGGCAGATACGCCCACACTCCAGCCCACACATCCAGCCACACCTCTGTGCTGCATCCCAGGTCTCCATCGCGGCACAGTTATATGATTTCATCGACAAGCACATCCAGTGCTTGGATGTGGACCTGAGGGCATTGGGCGATGAGATCGACATCAATAAAGAAGACCTTGGAATGAACCCGGTGTGTGTGTGTGTATGTGCATGTGTGTGTGTGTGTGTGTGTGTGTAAGATGGGTGTGCGTGCTGTGGCTGCTCCACCACATTCTATGCTGCTCCACCACACGCCATGCTGCCCCACCACACTCTATGCTGCTCCACCACACGCTATGCTGCTCCACCACATGCTATGCTGCTCCACCACACAGCTATGCTGCTCCACCACACGCTATGCTGCTCAATCACAAGCTATGCTGCTCCACCACAAAGCTATGCTGCTCCACCACACGCTATGCTGCTCCACCACACAGCTGTGCTGCTCCACCACACAGCTATGCTGCTCCACACGCTATGCTGCACTACACAGCTATGCTGCTCCACCGCACAGCTATGCTGCTCCACCACAAAGCTATGCTGCTCCACCACACGCTATGCTGCTCCACCACGCAGCTATGCTGCTCCACCACACGCTATGCTGCTCCACCACACGCTATGCTGCTTTACCACACAGCTATGCTGCTCCACCACACGCCATGCTGCTCCACCACACGCCATGCTGCTCCACCACACGCTATGCTGCTCCACCACACAGCTATGCTGCTCCACCACACGCTTCATACCTCATACCCTATAGGGTTCGCCAGGATTGTATATATATAATATATATAATATATATGACCGTGTTCATGATGAAATCCCTGCTGCCAAGATTACTGTTTATTCAACGGAAACATATGGTTCTGGCCACTGAACATTATCCTCTTTTATCCTTGGTTCAAGTGGGGAGTGAATATTACTTCCTGCACAGCTCTTCTTTTGCTCTGCACACTGCACATGATGGTGCATGTTTGGGTGTCCCTGTCGAAAAACGGGTGAGTTCTGACGTGCATTTATGTAAAACCATGTTTGCAGGTGTTGTTGCCAAAAAATAGCTTACTTGCGACGTACATGCAGGTCACCTGCTGTATGGTGAATTTATGTACACACCCTTGACCATCCCTATTTGTGCTGCATATCGTGCACAGCATCCGTGCGTTGTACTGCATATCGTGCACAGCATCCGTGCGTTGTACTTAGGGTTGGTCAGAACCGTATAAGTATAATTATACGCCGTAGAATACAGGGGGGGGGGGCGTATCTTCAGAAATCGATAGGTATTATACGGCGTATATGCGCCGAATTTCCGTGTATACGCCGTATTTCCGTATAAAAATACAGTGCAAAACCGTATTTCAAATTGTACACCCCAGACTCAGGTTCAAATCCCAGCAGGAACAGTCGGTTTTGCTCTTTGGGGTCGATATTGTTTCTTTGCGACGCCTTTAATTAAGCACTCCCTTTGCTTCCCACTTTCTTTTAATGCATGTTTTTGCATCAGTCACAATGTTTTACTGGTGGTTAGAGTAGTTGGGCTTCTTTTTACACTGGAAATGGCCATTTTGGGGCCTAGCCCTTCAAACCTTGATTTTTTGACAACTAAGTTGGATGTAGGTGTGCAGCTCTTCAAGACCTACAAAATGAGCCCATTACGATTTGATTCTGAAGGGTTCTGATTTTTTCCGTATACACGGAATACGGTTTTATACGGTATATACATACGGTATATACGGTATTTGAAAAGGTGATATACGGTTTTGACCAACCCTAGTTGTACTGCATATCGTGCACAGCGTCCGTGCACTGTGCTGCATATCGTGCACAGCGTCCGTGCATTGTGCTGCATGTCGTGCACAGCGTCCGTGCGTTGTGCTGCATATCGTGCACAGCGTCCGTGTGTTGTGCTGCATATCGTGCACAGCGTCCGTGCGTTGCAGCTACCGAACATCTGCTGTAATGAGCGCTTGTGTTGCAAGGGCCACTACTTACCTGTATGCGTAAGACTAGTTCTAAGCAGGGCTGGTCAGAGTATACACGGTAATGTTGGCAGGGAAAGCTCTGACTATATGGTTGTTTACGGCTTGTGTGTGTATGTGTGTGTGTGTGTGTGTGTGTGCGTGTGTGTGTGACTGTGGCCCACCTTGATCATGGGCAGAGTGAAGATCTGTGACGCATACATTGTATGTGACTGAAGCCTAGGCTGAGGAAGGGAAGTCTGAGGAGGACAGGGCCACACTGACAAACTTCTCCTCCAATGCTGTGTACTGCAGGCTGAAACGGGGTGCGCACGTGCGGGGGTGGAGTTAAGAAAAAACCTGGAGGGGTCCCAACGAAGGCAAGGAGGCAGAGGGGCTGGGGAGGGGGGTGGTGACAACAATAGCAAGCGTAAGCGGGCGAAGAAGCAGGGTGAGGGAGAGGGGGAGGAGAACCCCATCAACCTAGGTGGGTGGGGTTGATAAGCTTGCGTGCACAATGGTCATATGTTATGTGTAGAGCAATGGTGATATGTTATGTGTAGAGCTGGCCGTAACTGATTGGTGATATCATATCTATATCATATTTGATTGGTGATATGTGATGTGTAGAGCTGGCCGTAACTGATTGGTGGTATCATACCTATATCATATCTGATTGGTGATATGTGATGTGTAGAGCTGGCCGTAACTGATTGGTGGTATCATATCTATATCTTATCTGATTGGTGATATGTGATGTGTAGAGCTGGCCGTAATTGATTGGTGGTATCATATCTATATCATCTTTGATTGGTGGTATCATATCTATATCATTTCTGATTGGTGATATGTGATGTGTAGAGCTGGCCGTAACTGAATGGTGGTATCATATCTATATCATATCTGATTGGTCATATGTGATGTGTAGAGCTGGCCGTAATTGATGGGTGATATCATATCTATATATCTATATCATATCTGATTGGTGATATGTGATGTGTAGAGCTGGCCGTAATTGATTGGTGGTATCATATCTATATCATATCTGATTGGTGATGTGCGATGTGTAGAGCTGGCCGTAACTGATTGGTGATATCATATAATATCATATCTGATTGGTGATATGTGATGTGTAGAGATGGCCATAACTGTGTACATACGCCGTATCAGGTCGTACAGTTGAAGGATTTCCTACCAAAACATACTGTACACGCACAAAATGTATGTATGTGCGTTTGTGTGTGTGTGTGTGTGTGTCTGTGTGTGTGTTTGTGTGTGGCTACACATACATATGTATTCAAACACATGCTGGTTCTGGACAACCCTGGGCATACCTGTGTAATGCGTAGAGGAAGGGGAGGATTCTTCTCAATGTGTGGGTGGGAAGTGTTTGCAAGCTGCCGTGAACATTGGGGATGCGTGTGAGATGCGTAGAGGGAAGAATTATTTTTCGCCCTGATGGGGGCAATGTTTGCGTGGGGACCCTCGCTTGAGTGATTTTTAGGCGAGTGTGCGGACCCGCATGAGGTGAGTGGGCAGGCCCACATACTGCATTTCGGTGCTTGGCCGTTATGGCTCGCCCTCGCAGATGACCTGCCAATACTCTCTACTGCCCCCTTTGCATCCCATTTGCAAGCGCAGACCACCATTCGCGTGACATACAGCCAATTCACTAGTAACACTCTCCATCACTTGCAACACTCTCTATTTACTGCAAAAACTCTCTATCACGTGTAATACTCTCTATTTACTGCGAACACTCTCTATCACTGTTAACACTCTCTATCACTGTTAATACTCTCTATCACTGTTAACACTCTCTATCACTGTTAACACTCTCTATCACGTGTACCACTCTCTATCACTGTTAACACTCTCTATCACTGTTAACACTCTATTTATTGCAAGCACTCTCTATCACGTGTACCACTCTCTATCACTGTTAACACTCTCTATTTATTGCAAGCACTCTCTATCACGTGTACCACTCTCTATCACTGTTAACACTCTCTATCACTGTTAACACTCTCTATTTACTGCAAGCACAGATCACTGTTCACCTGACATATAGCATATAGCATATAGCATATAGCATATAGCATATAGCATATAGCATATAGCATATAGCCAACTTACTTGTGACCCACTCTAGTTGCAGTTGCAAGTCGCTACTGCCAAAGCCCTCTGCACTTTGCAGCTACTTTGCATCTCTCCTATGGACGGGACTGTTGCTGTCACCTTAAATGCTTCCACACGCGTGTGCACGCGCGCACACACACACACGCACACACACACACACACACACACACACCGCATAACTAGTTACACAGACGTACACGTACACATTCACACACACACAACGCATAACTAGTTACACACACGTACACGTACACAATCACACACCCACTGCTCATTCTCCAAGCAAGCACAAGCGTCTCCACCCACAAAAGAGCTAGTAACTGCATCGTTATGGCTACACTCAGTATACTGGCTATACTACGCACAAAGAGAGGCACGGCAGAATCATTACTACGCCCCATCCACACACCTCTACCCACAAAGAGAGGCACGGCAAATTTTTAGCTGCATTTACATTTTGCTTTTACACCTGCAGCCCACCCCTGCATCGACATCATTTTGCTTTCACACCTGCAGCCCACTTCTGCATCGACTTCTTGCTTTCACACCTGCAGCCCACCCCCCCAGCGAACACGAGCCGCTGTACTGCTTCTGCCAGCGCCCCTCTCACGGCCAGATGGTGGCCTGTGACAACGACGAGTGTGAGCACGAGTGGTTTCACTACGAGTGCGTGGGATTGACAGAGGCCCCCTCGCCTGATCAAGAATGGTGAGTGCGTGGGCTTGACAGAGTATGAGTGCGTGGGCTTGAGTGCGTGGGCTTGATAGAGTATGAGTGCGCGGGCTTGAGTGCGTGGGCTTGACAGAGTATGAGTGCGTGGGCTTGACAGAGTATGAGTGCGTGGGCTTTGATAGAGTATGAGTGCGTGGGCTTGACAGAGGCCCCCTCGCCTGATCAAGAATGGTGAGTGTATGCCGGATGTGGGTGCGGGTGTGGGTGTGGGTGTGGGTGTGGGTGTGGGTGTGGGTGTGGGTGTGGGTGTGGGTGTGGGTGTGGGTGTGGGTGTGGGTGTGAGTTTGGGTGTGAGTTTGGGTGCGGGTGTGGGTGTGGGTGTGGGTGTGGGTGTGGGTGTGGGTGTGGGTGTGGGTGTGGGTGTGGGTGTGAGTTTGGGTGCGGGTGTGGGTGTGGGTGTGGGTGTGGGTGTGGGTGTGGGTGTGGGTGCGCGAAGGGGCAGGAGTGTGCACGTGGGTTTGGGGAGTGGACGTGGGTGTGGGTGTGGGGAGAAAGGAACGACTTCAACTTTTTCTGGTCCCAAAAGGAAATCTCCTCTTTGATGAGAGGTTAATTAATTATCTAATAAGCTAAGCCTAAACTTCTTGTACTTTCCGAACCCAAACACGTACACTTAAAAAATCAGTTGGACATGCAGTTTCACAACGTTTGCAACCAACACGATCCTCTGTACGAGGAGAAGATGCCCATGCCTGACTTATAACCAAAAAATAACACCCGCTGACTGGGAGACGCTGTGAGTCATAGCATTTGCTACACTTTTTGCCTTGGAAATTATTGTCATGGCCCGAGCCTCTTATTGTCATGCCTCTTATTGTCATGCCTCTTATTGTCATGCCTCTTATTGTCGTGCCTCTTATTGTCATGCCTCTTATTGTCGTGCCTCTTATTGTCATGCCTTGGAACTTATTGTCATGCCTCTTATTGTCATGCCTCTTATTGTCATGCCTCTTATTTTCATGCCTTGGAACTTATTGTCATGGCCCGAGCCTCTTCTCACAATTATATATTGTACAATTATATAATAGCAACTTTAGAGCTCATGCTCGCTAGAGCGCCACCAATATTTTACGTAACTCATTTGCTACAGTACCTCACCGTACTCATCCCGCACCCCAAATTTAAGAAATGTTTTGTTGAAATTCCGCACCTTCCCTTTCTCTAAAATAATCCTTTTTGCCCTTACCGTATCGTTCCGTAAGGCTGTTACCCATGTCCAGCAACAGTTAGCTTTGAATAAAAGAGAACACCACAAAAGAGAAAAGGAAATCCATAGGTTTGTTAGCTTGGCGCTCTTTGTTCTCCTGTCCTACGCATTTGCTCCTTGTTCTCCTGTCCTCTCCTTGTCCTACACATTTGCTCCTTGTTTTCCTGTCCTATCTCTGTTCTCCTGTCCTACGCATTTGCTCCTTGTTCTCCTACCCTATCTCTGTTCTCCTGTCCTACGCATTTGCTCCTTGTTCTCCTGCCCTATCTCTGTTCTCCTGTCCTACGCATTTGCTCTTTGTTCTCCTGTCCTATCTCTGTTCTCCTGTCCTACGCATTTGCTCCTTGTTCTCATGTCCTCTCCTTGTCCTACGCATTTGCTCCTTGTTCCCCTGTCCTACGCATTTGCCCCCCCCCAAAAGTCTGCTTCTGCTTCTTCTAGCCAATATCACTGGTACTGGTGCTCTCCTCGCTCTCCTCACTGCTGCTGCTGCTGGGTACCTTGCTCGTGCTTGCAAATGCGGATGGTGCAGCTTGGGTGCGGGCAGCCTTGGTGCGTGTCCTTGTTTGCTGCACCAGCTGCCCCACCTGCTCATCTGTTAGCTGCTGGGCTGCTCTAATCAGCTCTGCGTGCGCAAGCATTGCAGCTTGGTCCTCCAATTCCCCTACGCCCTCCTCCACAGCTTCTCCCTGCCAAGTAGCTTTTGGAGCAACCGGTGCTACTGCTGTTGGGGCTGCTGCTGCTGGGGCGGGGAGGAGGCCGAGGGGCCTCTCGTCGCTCATGACTTGCAGCGATCCCAAGAGCTTTATTTACGCAGATCCCGCGCAATCCGCAGGGCCAAACAATTATATATATATTGAAGCTTTCCATGGTCATCCCGCATGCAAAAAATGATATTTATGCGGGGTGTTATAGGAAACTGTACGGTACTTGTTATACTTATGTGTGATGTCATCTTACGTGACGCCATGTTGTGTGACGCCATTTTGTGTGACGCACATCCCCACCCTCCATACTCCATAAATTCCTCCGTGTCATCCGTCTTGCATGCAGGTTCTGCCCGGTGTGTGCAAAGCAGCTTAGAGGCAGGCGCGGGCCTGCCTCAACAAAAGCACGATGACTGCCAGCAATGGAACTCTCGTTGATCGTGTTGAGAAGCTGTTAGGTGCAGGAACCTCCATAGCATGCCGCCCTGTGCCTGCTGGGGAAGCCTGGCTCTACAGCTAGGGAAGCTTTTGGTCTTCTCCTCAGATAGGCCTATGCGTCTCCCTAGCACGCCCCTTCGCACGCCTTGACTTGGGCATGCTGGGTGTGTCATGATAATTTCTCTGTTGGCGTGGTGGGGTTTGCCTGGTGTAGACACCTTTGTAGCCCCCTCCCTCATCATCCTTTCCTAATCAATGCCAGGAGTGTTTGCACCATGTGCGTCTTTTTCTGTCCTTTTCATCAAGCATGCTGGCCGTGTTGTTGGTGTAGTTTAGTCTGGCATACAAAGACGCTCAACCTGAAATGGCTGCTCAACCTTTAAGAATCAAACTGTGCGTGTTGCTAACAGCAGTGGAGACCCTCCTGTGTGTGTGTTTGTACCTTTCTTCTGTTCATGCTGGGTAAACAATGTGTTTCTGTCAGCATCAGTGCATTTTTTCTGGCCCAGCCTATAGCGTCCTCCAATGGTTGCAGTGCTTGCAGCTGGGAGTGACCTCCAGCAGGATATTTGGCTGACCGGCTGCTGACTGGTCTCGGCCAGCCACAAAAAGATTTATATGCTCAGAATTAATGAGAAGGGTTCTTTACAAAGGGTTTACAAAGGAAGTAACCGGCAGCCACACATGTTGGGCTGATAGGCATTGCTGGATCAGCCAGCGAGCGACCGAAACAAGCTGGTTGTTTACTTGTTGAGGTTGCTCTACAGAAAAATCACCATAGAAATGACTGAACAAGCAAGGTGATATCACTATTTATGCCTCTAGGGCATCTAAGCAGAAAATTTTATCGAGTCTGGAAAACCCCGGAAGAGAAAGGATATGGGGAAAGAGAAAGCCGATTATGAGAAAGCAGAAAGTTAACAGAAGCATGAACAAGAAGGACCAAGTAAAGGTAAGATTTTATCGCTATGAATGCCTCAAGGGGGCATCCTCTGAGCGGAAGCTTTTTGGAGAAATCCTACTGCCACACTAAAAAGAAGCCTCTTACCACAACTAGAAGCCTTATGACACGCCTCTTACCACGCACACCTAGAAGCCTATGAAGCCTCTTCCACACCTAGAAAGAAAGGGAAAACTACGCAGGCAGTGAAAAAACACTCCCCACGTTAAATAAGGAGAAGGAGCCACTTAGGTATTGGGTACCGTAAAACTCCTCCACCAAAAGAAGATAAAAGGCTAACCGGGATCAGGAGGGTTGCAGGCTAGACCTGAAACTATCTCCTAATGAGAGTAAACCTAGCTAAAAAGGGGGACGTCATTGAGAAACATGAAACAAATGTTTGAAGAAGAGAAAGTGTGTAGAGAAAGCGGATAGAAGGTATTAAGGAAAACAAGAAAAAGCTGCAACTGAACAGATAAGCAAACTTTGTTTATAAAGGGCATGCACTGTATCTTGAGTCTGCCCACAGGTACAATGGTAACAAGAGGAGAGTTTACAATTTACGGTCATAGAGGAGAGTTTACAGTTTACGGTCACAAGAGGAGAGTTCTCATGATCACGGCCAGTGAAGCTGGATGGCACGCACCTGTACAAGCTGTGGACGCGCAATATCACTGAGCATGATCACTAACGCTCGCACTGTATGAGTATGCTGAGTGCAAATCAATCTCACGTAATACACAAGCAGGCTTTTAGAAGCAAACAGACCGGCACATGTCATAAATGTGTTAAGATCGCCCACAAAAAAGCCGTCATCCTCGCAATCAGTATTGGCACTCAAGGACACGCTGTAACCCTCAAGACAATTTAAACCGTACAACATTCTACAGTATGGCTCATAAAGAACCTTGACTCATTAAAATTGGCCCCCTCCCTCTTACCTGCCCAAGTGATTGGACCAAACACACTGGAGCCTTTTAAGGAGCTGGGTCTTGACTCTCAAAGAGCTAAGAAACTTGCTTTCAAGCTTCATGTACATATGTCAATCACGCTGCCAAACTTGTTCATACCAGACGTGTACTTCCCAGTTCCATTATCAACTGCCACCAGGAAACGGTTTCAATTCAAGCCTGCAACCCTCCTGATCCATTGATCTTTTTACCCGGTATCAAAGTGGCTCCTTTTCCGTAATTAGTGTGGGGAGTGGTTCTTTGCTGCCTGCGTAGTTTTTTCTTTTTTCTTATTCCCCTTAAATGCAGCAGCATCTAAATTCACCTGGCCCCCGCCTCAATCATCCAAATTTGAATGGGCCTAACACATGATTGCATCATCACCATTGACGACACACCTTAATTCACTGCCCTGCCAATTACTTCCCAACTACCCCCTCACACACCCCAATCCCACGACCGCGTCTATCAAGTTACAACTGCACAGTATCAACACAAAGACTCCGCTCCTTCTCTCATCTCCGCCCTCTTTACTAACAGCCCAGACCGCCTCCTCATCACCCTCATCACCAATGAACACCATCACTACACCCTACCGTCAGCAACACATTTACCTGCTGCCCACATCTCCCACGAGCCCATGAATCATCCCTTTCCCCCCCTTGGCCCCACCCAAACACAAATCAATCACCTCTCCTCCCTAACAATTCTCACCTTTAACGTCAGAGGGTTTTAGACAAGCCGCCAAATGATAGCCATCCACATTTCTGACGTTATGGACACCCCTGACGTTAAAACCCAAACTGCAAAAAAACAATAAATCTCGACCCTGGCTGCATCTCCTACTAATTATGCATGGTGGACTGCCTCTGACAAAAGCGGCGGCACCATTGTCAATGTGCGGCACATTGTGCGCAACAACATTACTTTGGCAGCAAACTGTTTGCTTACACACTCATCAGACCCTGGGGGTTGGGGGTTTGGGAGCCTGATTGGAATGATCCCTGTCTGTATCGGGGTAACTATGATTGCATCTGGCGTGCTATGCTATTTGTTCACCACTGTTGTGCATTGAGATTGGAAGGTAAGAGCCAGATTGGAATCTTCCCTGTCTGTGTCTCCTCGGAAGGGTTGAATGCCTTGTTGTACCATTGTTGCACGACTCCCAACATCTGCTTGCTGTGCTAGCAGGCATGCACCCTGTGTGCCTTGTTGGATCGCTTTTAACAAAATTTGTCCAGCAGTGCTGTGCCTATCAATGATCATTTTATTTGTAATGGGGTGGATGCAGCCTGACAGCATATGGTACGTGCTGTCTAGCTTTTGGCAGATGGGGCAGATTGTGGGTCTTCTATACGGTTGCACTGAGCGACATGCTTTTGGTTGTATATCAAACCTGTGCGGCAGAGCATGACATTTTTCTTTTCTTCAGAGTATTTTCCAAAATGAGGTACTTATGTCTTCGATAATGCCTTCTTTGATCAATTCTTGGGAATTATGTGTAACATTATTTGGACTGATGGTCATTTCGGATTGGAGAGCTGCTCAGCTTCCTAGACAGATGCACACTTACCACACACACTTTGGCACACCTTTGGGATCTGAGTCTGGCTGGTGGGATGATGAAAAGCGGAGCAAAAAGCCTGTGC
>Ga0307942_1002322_pt1 | contig 15406 bp, 16 predicted proteins | sample OrgLakmetagen175_FD_201846 | JGI IMG/M metagenome (GOLD analysis project Ga0307942, IMG submission 201846) | Saline water microbial communities from Organic Lake, Antarctica - #175 | ecosystem: Environmental > Aquatic > Non-marine Saline and Alkaline > Saline | place: Antarctica: Organic Lake...
AAAAAGGAGCAGATTGGTACCCTTTTTGTCTGGGTGGGGGCACCGGAAGGGGGGGTTGGGGGGTGGGTGGTAGGTCAGGGGGGTCCAGCCCAAAAATTGGGCGTGCCTGTCCAAAATTATTTGTTCAACCGCCTCCTGCTGGCACAGTGCTTTTACATACAAACTCATTTAAAACATGTTGTACTTTCCTATTTCCCCTTCTGTGCTTCTTATCGTAGTAAGGCCAAGGCCATCGGGCTCATCACCCAGCAGCCGCACACAAAGGGGTGACTCACAATTTGTTGACTCATTTTAGATAAAGTTTGGTTGTGGGCTAAAATCCACACTACCTCAGCCTGTAAGTGTAACTTGCCAACCTATCTTGACACCAGACGTCGAATATCACAACACAATTTTTCACGTGCTAGCTTTGTTTAAAACGGGTCAATCTCTAAGAAATAAGTCCAAAACACCTGCCGCTTGCTGAAGCACATTCTCAGAAATTCTTAATTAAACAACCAACTTTTGCCAGTGTACTCACTTCCTTCTCACCAGCTTTAGTTTAGTCCAAGCAAGTGCAAGGTATTTGCCGCTGCCAGTTGTAAACCCTCCGGAATTTTCCTGACAAAATTAACTTCCGTACAGCAAATTTAAACATGCTTCTCACCAATTCCGTAGAATATCCAACATCCCAAGAAACGTGACGCTCACTGTCATGAATGTTTTGACTGTACTTTCTTCAGCGCGCCTCGTCTAACAAAGTCTGTCAGTGCTGCCACAGCCCCAAGCACCTTGCCTAACAAAGTCAAGTCTGTCAATACTGCCATAGTCCCACGCACCTTGTCTAACGAATTCAAGTCTATCAGTGCTGCCACAGCCCCATGCACCTCGTCTAACGAATTCAAGTCCGTCAGAGCTGCCATAGTCCCACACACCTTGTCTAACGAATTCAAGTCTGTCAGAGCTGCCACAGTCCCACGCACCTTGTCTAACGAATTCAAGTCCGTCAGAGCTGCCATAGCCCCTCGTGGGCGCTGAGGACTTGAAGGCAGTGCTGCCTGCGTGCAAAGCAAACATTTCAAACTCTCAATCCATGCAGTGATCTGAGGCGGGAGTAACAAGAGCACTTGGAATAGCATCAGCACATCCGTCCCCCCACTTTTGACTTTGACGTGCGCAAATTGCGTGAGCATGAACTCACCCTTATAAGAACAAACAAACATTGTTTCACAGCTGTCCCTCACCTGCACACTGACTTTGACATACGCAAATTGCGTGAGCATGAACTCACCCCTATTAGAACAAACAAACATCGTTTCACAGCCGTCCGTCCCCCACCTGCACACTGACTTTGACATGCGCAAATTGCTTGAGCGCGAACACAGCCCTATGAGAACAAGCATCGTTTCACAGCCGTCCGTCTCCCCACTTTTGACTTTGACGTGCGCAAATTGCGTGAGCATGAACTCACCCCTATGAGAATAAACAAACATTGTTTCACAGCTGTCCCTCACCTGCACACTGACTTTGACATGCGCAAATTGCGAGAGCATGAGCTCACCCCTATGAGAACAAACAAACATTGTTTCACAGCCGTCCATTCCTCACCTACACACTGATTTCGACACGCGCAAATTGCGTGAAGCATGAACTCACCCCAATGAGAACAAACAAACATCGTTTCACAGCCGTCCCTCACCTGCACACTGACATCCGGGGATGACAGGGCGCTCCCTGCAGTCTGTATGGGCGAGAGGGTTCCAGAAGAGCCAGTGCGAGGGGTTGATATAGACGCGGTGCCCACTTCTCTATTTCCTGCCTCAACCAGTGGGATTCCCTCTGAAGAGCTTGAGCGTGCCTGCGTGTGTACGTGCGTATGTGTGTATATGTGTGTGTGTACGTGTATGTATGTGTGTATATGTGCATGTATGTGTGTGTGCGTGTGTGTGTGTGTGTGTGCGTCACTGTTACAGGAGCAACGCTGTCACGTGGTGTGTCTGTCCAGGGATCAATATTCTTAAACAGTTCCTGAGTGTGCCTGGACAACAATGAACGCACCAGGGGTGAAAGGGAGGCAGCAGGGCCCCCAGGAATTCTAGAGGGCGAACAAGGCGATGCTGGGGTGCCATCGCTCTTGAGGGAGCTGGATCTGGGCTGCATTGGGGGAGGACGTGGGGGGAGGCCGACCTGCATGATCAATTGTGTGTGTGCGTGTGCGTGTGTGTGTGTGTGTGTGTTTATAGGGGCTACAGAATGGCCCTGCAAAAATTGCAGGGCTAAAACCTAACCTTGGAGTCTCTCTTTCGTGCCGGGAGGAAAGGGCGCTGGATTATAGAAAAATTCCTCCAAATAGCATGGTGATTTTAAGTTTAGGGAAATCATCAACGACGCAAACATGTCTCCCCCTCCCCACTCCCCCCTCCCCTGCACACCCACACCACCCACAGTTAGCCCTAATCCAACTGCAACTCCACACCCACACCCACACCTTGCTAGGGGAAGAAGGCGCACACCCACACCCACACCCACACCTTGCTAGGGGAAAAAGGCACACACCAACACCCACACCTTGCTAGGGGAAGAAGGCTGGAGGTTCGGGGAGTCCAGTTTGCTCACACCGGGAGGCAGAGCCAGAGGTGGGGGATACACAGAAGGGCAGTGTTGTGGGTACAAGCCGGCAGGGATGGCCTGCAAGTGTGGCACGCACCATATTCATAGGGTTGGCTAGAACCATACATTTATAGGTATATACAGTGTATATACGGTATTTTTGGCAGGGAAATCACCATACATACGGTCATATGCGGTGTGTATATACGGTTCTGGCCAACTCTACATATTCACATTGCACCTCATTGGCAACAAGTACTGACTGTTGAGCATCATGTGCGGCATGTGACACACACACATACACACACACACCAACCTTAGCATTGTCCGCCAATGTTGAAATAAACAACTCAACTGCGCATGCGCATACACACACACACATCGCCTGCGCACACACCCGCACGCACACACACAAGCAGCAGTCTATATCATTCCTGCGCTGCTAGCCCGGTTCGACTCACGAGTGCCGCTGCTGCATCGGGTCCTTGCAGCGCTGCCAGCTGGGAGCGTAGGAAGGCCACCTCTGAGCGTAGCTCACGAATCATGCGTGTCTTGGGGTCCTCGTTTACAGTGACCTGAGGTACATTTGAGTGTGGTGGGATTGATGCGTGTACGTATGTGTGAGTGTGTGTGTGTGTGTGTGAGGGTGAGTATGCTTATGGTTATGTGTGTGTGTTAGTGCGTGCAATATACTGGATTTCAGTGAGTGCAGATCTGCGTTTTTTGCGCCATGTAATCAGCAGTTTGATTGAGTTATGTACAGGACAATTTTGGTGGATGAACTGTGCCATTTAGAACACGGGTTTCCAACACGATGGCCAACGACAAGACAATACATCACAACAACCAATCAACACAAATGTGCACTGAGGAGCATCACCTGGTTTGTCACACGCTTTGCCCTTGCAGTGTTTTGCCCTTGTAGTGTTTTTTTAGGCGACATACTGGTTTGTCACGCGCTTTGCCCTTAATCATCACAACAATAATTCAACACAAACGTACACTGAGGAGCATTACCTGGTTTGTCACGCGCTTTGCCCTTAGTCATCACAACAATAACTCAACACAAAAGTGCACTGAAGAGTACTGCCTGGTTTGTCGCGCGCTTTGCCCTTAAACATCACAACAATAACTCGACACGAACGTGCACTGAAGAGTACTGCCTGGTTCATCACGCGCTTTGCCCTTAATCATCACAACAATAACTCAACACGAACGTGCACTGAAGAGTACTGCCTGGTTTGTCGCGCGCTTTGCCCTTAAACATCACAACAATAACTCAACACGGACGTGCACTGAAGAGTACTACCTGGTTTGTCGCGCGCTTTGCCCTTAATCATCACAACAATACCTCAACACGAACGTGCACTGAAGAGTACTACCTGGTTTGCCACACGCTTTGCCCTTAATTATCACAACAATAACTCAACGCAATCGTACACTAAAGAGTACTACCTGGTTTGTCACGCGCTTTGCCCTTAAACATCACAACAATAACTCAACACGAACGTGCACTGAGGATCATTACGTGGTTTGTCACGCGCTTTGCCCTTGCAGCATAGTCCAGGGTGCTGATGTTTTCTTCCAAGGCACCATCCTGTGCAGTGTAATGACAGTGCAGAAATATGAGGAAAACATAGTACAAGGTGCTGACGTTTTCTTCCAAGGCACCATCCTGTGCAGTGTAACGACAGTGCAGACATATGAGGAGAACATAGTACAAAACCAGGTACGCAACAAAACACAGTACAAACAGGGGACGTTGGCAGACACAGAGCTAACACAGGTATGGCGGCAAATACCACTATAGGGCAGGGGGAAACAAAATCAAGTATGGAGGCAAAGTACACTCAATGCTGCTCGCAACGAACGATGTGGTTATAGTCACGGAGATGGAAAGCAAGCGCTGGTGCAAGCACAGTGGTGACGAGCAGCAGCGGCACTGAGGGGGAAAATTTGTCTTACGCAGGCAAAAGGTAGCACTATAATGGTGGTCGGTTAGTGTCAAAATGGAGTCGCTTAGCACTACAATGGAGGTTGGTATGCACTGGAATGGAGGCTTGTTAGCGTGTTTTGTACAGGTTTGTACACAGATCAGTAAAGCAGCGTTCACAATTTGTGAGTGATGCGCCACAAAGGACAGGTTCAAGTTGTATAGAATTTGGGCCTGTGAGGGCTGGTGTTTGTAAAGAGAAGCAAGCACACACGCTCCATGATCGCCTGTTCGTTCCTGTCAGCTCAGAATACTTGGCACAAACAAAAGCATTGACTGAGTGCTGTAAGACGTGGAAGCTTCGTTGGTGGAGGTAGCACGGCCTCACCCGTTGATGCATGCAACTGCTGTATTGGCAGGCATGGACATACACAGCCCCACACATGCACACATACACACACATACACACGCACGCACATACGCACGCACGCACACACATGTACACACACAACCACTCACACACAAACGTGCACACACATGCATACACACACTCACACAAAGTGGTCAGCATGACACCAGCTGGACCTGCCGGTGGGATGCAATCATAGGTTAAACCAACCTACGCCATGATCAAGACTGACTTGGTATTTACAGGAGGTGGTAGAATTCTTGCCTGGCATGTCCGCTCAGGCAGACCAACAAGCTACCGCTTTATGTGTACTACGATTCATTTGCGTGCAATAACTTGTTTTTCGAGACGGACTTGGCACTGAATCTTATTGAATGGGAGGTGTAGACAATCATACTGTCACCAATTGCGTACGCAAAACCCATTTTTGCATACATAACCAGACAAAGCGCTGATTCTCACCGAAGGGGATATGCAGGCAATCATGGTTGTCAGCGTGTTCCCTCCCAGAGAGTTCTTGAGCAACGCAGTGAGCTTGCTGTCGCGGTAAGGTACATGGGCTGTGTGGGACAGGGGGCACATGATAGAGTTTAAAGCAATATGTTTGTGGAACGATATGCACTTGCGTTTAAAGGTATTGTGAGCTTGCTGGTGCGGTAAGGCACATGGGCTGTGTGGGACAGGGGGCACATGATAAAGTTTAAAGCAATATATTTGTGACACGATATGCACTTGCTTTTACAGCTATTAAGAGCTTGCTGTTGCGGTAGGGCACATGGGCTGCAGGCACAAAGGGAGCAAGATGCAATTGATATCATCTAAAACATGGTGTTAGACAACATTTGACAGTTCGTCAGCTTGCCATCATGGACAAGATTAAACTTCCAGCTTTTATTGTTCGTGGCATAGAGTGAGACACGTAAATTGAGAGTGAATGCCCACAATCAAGAAGAAAAGTTCCCCTTCATTGGTTCATCGAAATGTTTTTCTCTCTTTTCCAGTGAGGGTAAGCTCATAAGTACAGCAAAAGCAAGCACCACATCTGTGTGTGTAATGTATGTGTGTCTGTGGCTGTGCTGCTTTTTACAGAAGCGCAGCGAGTGTGCAATGCCCCAAAAGGTCCCAAGATGCCACAGCACTTTGCTTGGATGGTTGCACACCAGAAATACAGAACCTCTTACTCTGCTGCAGACGCTGAAGACCCGACATTCTAAATCCAACCCTTCAAACTCTATTGCCGACACAGACATTGAAGGACCTTCCCCCAACCTAACCAACACTGACGTAACCAAGACACACACATACATACATACACACACGAGTGCGGGCGCCTGCCACCACACAAGCCTGCAGACACACACCCTGGAGGACCTCCCTTTTACCCAAACAAATCTGACAGCCCCAAGGAAAACACACCCAGACGCTTTCCACCACACTAACCTGCAGACACAGACCCTGGAGGACCACCCCCAACCCCACTGCCTGGCACTGCGTTGGCTAAGGCCTTGTTTGGGGTGGAGGGGCCCAGCTGCTGCGTGCTGTTGGCTGAAAGTGCCAGCACCACCTGGCGCAGCGTGAACAGCGACTTGTTGATGGCCAGGCTCTCCTCACGTAACGGACCTGCACGTGCACGCATACGCACACAGTGTAGTGGTGTAAAGGTTGCTGCACGTGTATGCCCGCACCCCGTGTGAAGTGTGTCTAAATTGCTGCACGTACACACACAGAGTGGTCGTGTGTGACTTGAACGTCGAAACGAGAGTGCAAATAAAACGGCATTGGTGCGTGGTGGGCCTGCACGTAACCGCGCATACACAAACACTCACACACACACACACACACACACACACACACACAAGGAAGCATAAGCTGAGTATCTTAAGGAACGTCAATGTTTTGGCACGCGTGCAAACATCAACGCGCGCTGTTTTTGATGATGGCCATTGGAGGCCCTCTAAAAACACTTTTCCTTTCCCTTTTCCAGATGAGGTATCATTCCGAGTTTCCGTGAATGTCAATACGTACGTTGTTAATTCTATGTTGCCTTGGCTGACGTCCACAGCACTGAGAAAAAAGTAATTAGCAACAAAATTAAGAGCGCTATTTGTTGCAAAAAGTACAGCGTGCAACGCCTTGTTCCCCGCCTGTGCGCCCGAGGCACATGCTTGGGAGGCAATCAAACAGCGCACACTCAAAGTGCAGCATTGCTGCACGCAGGCAGTGACGCACCACTCTAGCAATGCTGCACTTTTTGCAGCGTTGGCTGTACCCCCACAGTGCGCCGCACGTAAATGTGTGTGTTCAGATCCCCCTGCTTACACATGGTACATGGATAGACTTGGTCGGAACCATATACATATACGCCGTTGATAACAGTATATCTGATGAAATCCCTGCAAACGTTACCGTATATACACCGTATATATAAGGTTCTGGCCAACTCTTTACATGAACTTATGGTGCTGAGCCAAGCCTGAGATCACAGTTTGTGATTAACCCCTGTAAAATGGCTGCTATTTAGGCACTTACCCTCTGTGGCGCCTGTTTGGGCGGAGCGCTCACTCCCTGCTAGGTCCACAAGGGTGAGCCGCGAGCTAATGACCTCGTTAGGAGAAGCCACTGGAGCACTGTGTGCACAGAGGAGAGGTCAAGTTAATCGCCAGCAAGCAGATGTGAGCAAAGAACCTATGCTAGGCTAATGAGGGTGAGCCGCGAGCTAATGACCTCGTTAGGAGAAGCCACTGGAGCACTGTGTGCACAGAGGAGAGGTAAAAAAAATACCGGCAAGCAGATGTGAGAAGCCACTGGAGCAACTGAATGCACAGAGGAGAGGTCAAGTTAAATACCGGCAAGCAGTTTGAGCAAAGAACCTATGCTAGGCCAATGAGGGTGAGCTGCGAGCTGCTAACTTCCTCAGGAGATGCCACTGCATATGCACAGAGAAGAGCAGAAATTAATTTCATCGGCAAGGGAACGTGGGCAAGGACACGCGTTGCTTTTGATGTGTGTTGTTGGTGTGTGTTGTTGTGAGGTGAGTTGTTGTGATGTGTGTTGACAAGGAGTATGCGTGGAATGCATTGCCGGAGAACCCGTGCCGTGCAGAAACGTGCAGAAACAGCATGCCTTTGTACAGACAGCTCTTGAGCAGTGAGGGTGAGCTGGTGGGCCTTGCAACGGTGCTCGCTTATACACACACACACACACCAACACTCCGCAAGTAATGTAGTGCTAAGATCTGAAGACAATGCCTCAGCAATCTCCCGAAAATGCTTGCAAACAGACAACGTGCATCTACGTACAGCACAGCACACACACCTATCTGTGTAGAGCATGCAAAGGCAGAGTGCCTGGCATGAGCCAATGCTAGAATGGTCCTCTAGCAACCACATACGAAAGAGCAATGTGCAACACGGCACACACACCTATCTATGTACAATGAGCAATGCGCAACACAGCACACGCACCTGCAATGTGCAACACGGCGCACACACCTATCTATGTACAATGAGCAATGCGCAGCACGGCACACGCACCTGTCTATGTACAATGAGCAATGTGCAACACGGCACACGCACCTATCTATGTACAATGAGCAATGCGCAACACAGCACACGCACCTGCAATGTGCAACACGGCACACACACCTATCTATGTACGATGAGCAATGCGCAACACAGCACACGCACCTGTCTATGTACAGTGAGCAATGTGCAACACGGCACACGCACCTATCTATGTACAGTGTGCAGAGGCAGCACAGTGCGCAGAGGCAGCACAGCGTGCAGAGACAGTACAGTGTGCAGAGACAGTACAGTGTGCAGAGGCAGTATACACAGTGTACACACACGCACCTATCTATGTACAGTGAGCGATGTGCAACACGTCACACGCACCTATCTATGTACAGTGAGCGATGTGCAACACGTCATACGCACCTATCTATGTACAGTGTGCAGAGGCAGTGTGATCGGCTGGAGGCATCGTTCAAGCGGTGAGCTGCGACGGCCTTGGACGCCACACCTCTCTTGAATGCAGCGAGCACTTCCTCACTGTTCGCGCACTCAACCTGCACATGCAGGTGTGCAGTGGGATGCGTGTGTAAGTTTGTCAGAGCATGCTAGTCTTTTTTAAGGCCGTGTTTGTGCGAGCGTCTAGGAGGCAGCACCGCAGGGGTGCAACATAGACCTAGTACGAGACCGTGAGCTTGCTGTTTATAATTTGCTGGGAAGTATTGCTGGTAGAGCAATGCACAAAGGCACCAAGGGAGCCTGCGAACCACCTATACACTTCAGGCTCAGATCTCTTGTCAGGTCAGGCAAACATTTCAGATTCTACAGGGGGTGAAAAATCATACGTGGACGGGCTCTTGACTGTAGGCCTACTTATCGAGTTGGCCAGAACAATATATAGGGGATGTATATACCTTAGGTTCACGATCATAAATATTTGGCATAAAACGAGAATATTTTATCTCTCGGTGCCCTCTCCGAACTGAATTTGAAGTGATAAGTTAATTATAAGTGGTTTTGAGGGTGCTTTTGAAAATGAGCTCCCAGCGTGCCCTGGTTCACAGGTGAACCCCTGACCCGATTTTTGAGCCCCTGTCCCCAGCTGAGAGGCTGGCAGCTCAGCAGAGGGACATGAGAAGCTGCAGAGGGAGAGGCAGCTCAGGGAGCTGGCAGAGGCATAGGCAAAGGCAAGGGGTGCGGCTGTGAAGGGCCATGCATGCTGCTCCAAGAACAAGCCTCCTCCTCTCACAGGCCCTTCAGGCCCTTTCTTTGGGGCATCCACACAGAGTTAGTAAAGATGGCAAGTGGGTAACAGAGGGTTACTTCTCTGATTGAGGGAAGCACACGTGCAAGCATTCAGCCACAGGTGGTTCTCCCCATGCAGCCAATGAGCAGTCTGCCCATTAGCCTGCACAGCAGCAGCAGCAGCAGCAGCAGCAGCAGCAGCAGCCAACAGTGGGGGGCTCGAATTCACAGATCGATTCCCGCAGAGCCTGCCCGAACTGGATTCGAACTCGAAAATTAATCCCCAAACCCCCTCACGAGCTAAAATAATAATATTTAATGTGTCGTGAATGTATTTTTGGCAGGGAATTCACCAAATATACAGTCACATACGGTGTATTTATACGGTTGGCCAACCCTACCTACTTACCTTGAACAGGTTTTTCAAGTACAATTCGTCGGCTGACTTACCTTGAACAGTTCTTCCAAGTACAGATCATTGACGTACTTGCCTTGAACAGGTTTTCCAAGTAAAAATCATCGGCCTTGCTCCATCGCATGCGCAGTGCACCCCCTAAAGCCAGGTTGCTGTTGCCTCCCTTGCTGCCGGCCTGTTGGGTTCCGTTGAAGGCTCCAGGAGTTGGAAGTGCTGGGGCAGGATTGAGCAAATCATAGGCCTGTGTGTGATGAGTTAGAATGGTACAGGGTTGAGCAGGCTGTAGGCTGTATATAAAATTAAATACGGTAGAAGGTTTGAACTCAGCAGATCGTGTAAGCTAGTGAAAAAGCTTTGTTGCGTGGGCATACATACACTATCTGTCCAGCATCTCTTCTAGATGCTGCACACACGCAAGCTCAGGTTAGACAAGTCCCATAGAAATGAGACCGGCAACAGCTTTCTACAAAACAACACGCATACACAGGCACACGTACACACAGAGGTGGGTATACACACACACTTTCAGAAACACACACACTCTCACACCTGCTCCTTGTACAGCTGCACAAAGGAGCAGCGCACAGTGGCGCGTCTGCCGCTGCCAGCCTCTTGCAGCACTTTGAACAGTGCCTCTGCCACACGGGGCACGATGCCCAGTTGCTCTGGAGGTGTCCCTGCAGAGAAAGGTAGCAGAGATGGCACAAGAAAAGTCATCACACAGGTCATCACACAAGTCATCACACAGGTCATCAAACAAGTCATCACACAAGTCATCACACAAGTCATCACGCAGGTCATCTCACAAGTCATCAAACAAGTCATCACGCAGGTCATCACACAAGTCATCACACAAGTCATCACGCAGGTCATCACACAAGTCATCACGCAGGTCATCACGCAGGTCATCACACAAGTCATCACACAAGTCAGTCATCAGTCATCACAGGACAGGCAAAGCTAGCAGCTGCAGTACAGGTAGCAGTGTTTTTTGCAACAGCAGAAGAGAAGAAAAAACTCCACCCACGCAATATAAGGAAATGGAAGCCACTTTGGTACCAGACGCAGCATCTGTCCCCCACCATTGCAGAATCGAGAGTTTAAAGGAGGGTCAAGACGCCCAACTGCAGCTGCAGCTGCTCCGCATTTGAAGCAAATCATATCAGAAGGCAGATTATTCGGCAGTTAGTAAATCACAGGACAGGTACAGGTGGCTCCTTCTCCTTCATTACTTGCGCTGCCTGCGACAGTTTTCTTGTTTATATCTCCATGTGCAGCTGCAATTCTCTTTGTGGCAAAAGAAGACAGCGCGAACTAAAGGATATACCGGATCTGACGAGCGACGACGATGCCCTTATTTAAAAGCAGAAAGGTCAGTGCGGCGGACGATCTTACCGGTGGGATTATTTTTACGCTTGTCAAGCACACAAAATGCATTGGGAAGGTATTAACTATCAACTTCATAACACAGTCTGCGCTGTGCGCTGTGGGACATTGAGGGCACAAGATACGTACAGGAACACGAGAGTCATGAACACTCCCCTCTGCCTCATGACCTGAAGAAGCCCCCTCAATTTGTAAGTTGACAACTGTCAACTGTCAACCGTGACTACAAATTATTTCCAACGAGTCAACCGTGACTACAAATTAATTCCAACTGTCAACCGTGACAACAAATTATTTCCAACGAGTCACTTGTCAGACATGTGCTGGCAAGTACTGCCAGCAAGTATTGCCAAGAGTTGGGTCAAGCCTCAGCCAAGTCTTGTGACATCTCACTTTCTATTGTGGAAGAATTGGACGGCACCCTGTTGCACCCATTGCCTCGTCATCCTTGTCATTGGTGTGGTAAGGGCCAACACTGCCTGCGCAGGAACTCCTCCCCTGCCGGCTATTACTCTGTGGCGGAAGACCAGCTGTGGGCCGACACAGCTCAACTACATGACGGCTCACCTTTTTGAGGTCTGCTGCATTTGGATGGTGCAGATCATCTCCGGGTTCTGCATTCCCAGAAACGCATCAACCGGTGGGCCACAACAACGCAGCTACATCAAATGCTCACCCTTGCAATCTCCATACGATGCAGGAATCCTCACTTTTCTTCTGGCAAATTTTCTATAATGCCATCAACTGGGCCCCTACCACATTGCTGCTTGTTGAATAGGCCAGACCCGTAAAATACGCACTGCATATGACCGTATATTTGGTAATTTCCCTGCCAAAAATACAATACATGCCTTCATCTTATGCATATGGTTCTGGCCAACCTTAGCTACATGCAAAAGCTCTCACCTTTGAAGTCTGCGTATGGCACAGGGGGTGCTCGGCTGCTGCTGAAACTTTGGGCGTGGATCCCTGATGTGGAAGGTGCCGTTCCTGGATGGACATAGTTAAAGCCCTCCATGGTAAATGTCTTGCCACTTCCCGTCTGGCCATCTGTTTGATGTTGAATGCAGATTGCTTCTGTGAGATTGTGACACATAAGTGGATGTGCACACACTGCACGCCACGTGCGCACAGGCTGTTGCCAAATTTGCATGTCTTTGTATGTGTGTGTAAATGTGGGTTGGGTCATATGCGAACATGTGTGAGCGCATTTTCTTGTGTGAGTTTTATGTTTGTAAGAAAAGTGTACTTGTGAAGAAGTAAGCGTAAATTTAGAAGTATGCACATTGGTATGTGTGTTTGTGCGTATAGTTGTGCATGCACAGCTGCAACTCTCTTACGACACACTCACAGGCGAAAACAGTGGCATGGAAGCCCTCAGCTGCAGCACGAACTAGCTCGTCAATGCCTGCCTGTTTGTACAGGATATCCTGTCGCAGGTGTAACAAAAAAGGTAGGTTGTAAGGGGGCAACATGCAACATTTTACCGTGTACACATGTTAAGCACGTGTGTATGTGTGAGTGTGTATTTGTGTGTATGCATGCATGTTGGTGTGTGTGCGCGCGTATGTGTGTGTGTGTGTGCGTGTGTGTGCGTGTGTGTGTGCGTGTGTGTGCGTGTGTGTGTGTGTGTGTGTGTTTGTGTGTGTGTGTGAGTGTGAGTGAGTGTGTGTGTGTGTGTGTGTGTGTGTGTGTGTGTGTGCGCGCGCACGCGTGTGTGTGTATGCGTGTGCACGTGCAAAAGCACATTTGGCATAGCACGCACCTGTGAAACCGCCGGGCCGAAACAAGCGTCAAACAGAAACTGCTTAGGCACGCGCTGGTCAGAGCTCTTGCCAATGGAGACGGTCCTGCTGTCCTCATTTACTTGTAAGAAGTCACAAGTGCAGCTACTCTCCTGCTTAGCCTTGGGCCTCACCCTGACAACAACTTTTACTCCGCTTGAAATCGGGGGCATATTCTATTCCCTTACACAAATATTCATTTTTGCTGCATTATTTTAAGTAACTTTTTCTATTATCGAAGTCACACACACACACACACACACACACACACACACACACACACACACACACACGCACACACACAGACACACACACACGCACGCACGCACACGCACATGCACGCACGCACATACACACACGCACGTGCGCACACAGACACACACACACACACACACACACACACACACAAACACACACACACGCACGCGCACATACACACACACACACTCGCACACACACACACACACAAACACACACACACACACGCACGCACACGCACAGACACATACACACACACACACACGCACATACATACACACACACACTCACACACGCACACACACACACACACACACACACACACACATGCACACATGCACGCACACACACACGCACACACACATACACACACACACGCACACACACACAAACACACATACACACACACGCACGCACACACACACACAAACACACACACAATATATTGACCCATGATACGAATAATTGGAGAATCCTAAGGACAGCGGCACGACGAAATGTCGTTGTTGTAAAGAATCGAACGGCCCTGGGGGAGGTTGCCGCGTATGAATTGTGTGCAGCCCAGGATTCAATGTGCACGTCCCTTTTCACATTGTCTGTGCAAACCGCGCGTAAATAGCCAAACAGCATGGTTTTCCTTTTGCTTTTCTACGTATAATTTGTGCACAGCCCAGGTTTCAATTGAAATTGCAAGGCGTATGCATGGGAAACCCGTCACACCATCCGTGCAAACCAAAACTTTTCTCAGATCCATACCTCCCGTCTAACGCAGGCTGGGTGTAAGTTCGGCCTCGGCCAGTCGTTGCAGATGCAAAGGCGGTGCAATTAAGAGTTGTGCATGGGGTTTTCACTTAAAGGTACAGGCATAAATGCCTAGGTACAGTGATCTGAGCAGTCAACCCAACCGCTGGCTGCTGGAGGTCAACCCCCGGAGCACACACACACACACACACACACACACAGCATCGGTGTTGCATCATTTGTCCTATATGTGTGTGTGCGGGACGTGCATTGGCAGCACGCACAGCATGGTGCCTATTTTTCACTCACGTAGCACTACGCGTCACACACGTTCTATCCCGTGTTTTTAACCCTCAGGAACGTATGTGCGTGTGCGTGTGTGTGAAATGTTGTGTCCGGTCTCGCAACTGTGCTCGCATGGGACGCATTTTGTCTGTTCAAGCGCGCTTGCATTGCAAGGACCCCTGAATTGTTTGTCCCGGCACCTCTCACTTGCCCTTGGCTGTGTTTTCAACCTCCAGGAACACACATAAAGTGTCGGCTGTGCGTCACTCGTCCTGTGTCTGTATCGTTTGCATCCTCTATTTACAGCACGCACACACAGCATGGTACTCAGAACGATCTGCACAGCCCCGATGGACGCGTAGCACACATATCACCCTATGTTTTTGACCCCCAGGAATGTGTGTGCGGGGTCTGTTTGAGCAAGTTTTTCTACTGAATCGCAAATTCTGCACTCAGCTTGCGCCCCAGCAGATCAAAACACCACTGCCTCAATCAGCACAAATTCAGGAGCAACAGGGTGCCCTGGTTGTTAGTTTGCAAGCCCTGTGTTGCGTGCGTTGTAAAACGGCTGGTCCCCGGACGATTTCGTCTGATTTCGTAGGGTGCGCTTACGTAGAACACCACTATTTCAACAAGCACATGACGTTGTGCCACACTCTCCAGCGCTAATGTCTGGGGTTACTTAGGTGCCCGCACCAGGCAACCCTCCACCACGCAAACGATAAAAAGAAATTAATGTGGGTCAGGGGGGTTGTGTGCCGTAGCACCCGGACCCAATCCTTGACTGTTGTTGCTTGTGTTATATTGCAGTGCATACCTTGTTTTTATGAGTGCAGATGCATGTCTGATGGA
>Ga0307942_1002328_pt1 | contig 15395 bp, 18 predicted proteins | sample OrgLakmetagen175_FD_201846 | JGI IMG/M metagenome (GOLD analysis project Ga0307942, IMG submission 201846) | Saline water microbial communities from Organic Lake, Antarctica - #175 | ecosystem: Environmental > Aquatic > Non-marine Saline and Alkaline > Saline | place: Antarctica: Organic Lake...
TTTATTCTTAGTTAGAAGCAAGCGCTCTACAAGCGTTTGTTAAAAAAGCTCTGTGTGTATTTGTCCACTACTGTAGTGGACAACTCGTCCTGTACGTTAGTGGACATCCTGGTGAGTATTAGGTGGAATTAATAATTCATCACCTATTACCCTAAGAGACGCACCGTGACTGGTCATGTGGTCACTTGTTTTTTCATGTAATTCAACTGACTAGCAACAGTATCATTTACCTGTATTCATTTTTTTCATTTATAGGTGCCAGGCAAGTTAAAAGTGTGTGGAATACTAGGAGCAGTAGTAATAGGAATGAGTAAAAGGGCCTTGTCCTTCAGTGTCAGTCAGCCAGAGAAGAAAAAAGCGAGGGACGAGCAGAGGGGGCCAGCAGCTGCGAGGGAGCTCATGCCCACAATTGAACAATCCCTGCAATGCCTGGGCTTGCGGCAGCTAAGACCATTGCAGCTACCTGCAATCCGAGCCGCTCTGGAAGGTGTGTGCAAGCACTAAGATGTATGAACGCACAAACTGAAACACACACAAATATACACGCCCGTGCACACAACACTACACCTTACGCACTGCAGGCAAGGATTCATTCGTTTTGATGCCGACAGGTAGATCTTTTAATATGCGCACCTTTCTATGTGTTTGTTCCTCTCTTGCACTTTGTCACCCATGTATTTCAAGGGTTAGGGTTAGGGGTTAGGGTTATTTTAACCCCCCCCCTCTCATCACTCAGGTGGCGGCAAGTCGCTGTGTTACACTGTCCCTGCCATGGCGACCCAGAACGTGGTGATCGTGGTCTCTCCTCTAATAGGTAGGAGCACCTCATGGAACCAGCGGCGGTTGGGCTTTGCATTCGGTATTGCACTTTCAAGGCCCACTGTCATGAATCATGAACACAAGGGCAGGGACAGGGATTTTTTGAAGCAATTGTTCCAGGAGTTGACAAGCACTTGCAACTAATAACAAGGTCAAGTCTCTTCCGCACAGTCTGCCTAGGCAGAGAAGTGATAGCGCTGTACCTTTCCTGTCCCCTTATTATACAATTGCATTTTTAGTTCTAGCTCATCCAATCGCTTGTTGCCTTTCCTTTGTTTGCAGCACTCATGCAAGACCAGGTGTCAGCGCTGAAGGGAAAGGTGCCCTGTGCGTACCTGAGTTCCACCCTCAGCGAGAATGAAAGAGACGATATCAAAAAGCGGCAGCTGTAAGTTTTTTGAAGGCTACAATATGGTGTGCAATATTGTGTAACTGTGAATTGCGCTAAAGTACGTTGTGCCAGCGATTGAACGAAGCTCATTTCCGGATGCTACTGGTATCCTCTTTCCTATCCATCCAGTCGCCTTTGTCAATAGCATTAGCAAGGGCATATGATCAAACCTGTTTTGCCATCAGTTTGCTGTCACTTTACACTCAGACAATGAGCTGTTTGTTCATGCCCACTCTCGTACATATTTGCATATGTGCGGATGAGGGCAAAGAGGCGTAATCAAAGGTTAAAAACCTGCTCAATGTATAAGACTGACTTGTTCCATCTGTTCCTGTCAGACGGTGTCACCCCACATCTTTTTAACAGAGTCAAAATTACGCCTCTACACAAAAAAGGTCCAACTACGTCCCCCAAAAATTATCGTCTGCTGGCTATCAATGGTTGTATCTATAGACTTTTTGCAAACGTGGTCAGGGACTTGCTGACGGACTGGGCTCTTGCTGAACATCAAATACCAGACTCTCAATTTGGCTTCTGCCCCACAAGGAACACCAACCAACCCCAATTTATTCAAATGAAGGTATACACTGCTTTCCTGGACCTCTTTGCTGCCTACAACAGTGTTCCAAGAGAGAAGCTTTGGAGACACTTGCAAAAAAATAAGACTCCGCAGTATTTGAGAGATCATTTAAACCATGTACACAGGATGCCTATACCTACTCATTGATGGCGACAAAATTTCTGAGGAGGTTGCGCCCAACAGAGGCTTGAAACAGGGCTGCCCTCTAAGTCCCCTTCTGTACTCCCTTTATAACAATGACATAGACAGATTCTTGACTGTGCAGAGAGGTGCTGCCACTGCCCTGGATTCAGTTAAAATCTCTCACTGTGATTATGCTGATGACATTGCTCTCACTTCAAACACGGCTGAAAATCTGCAACTCCAACTAAACAAATTCTATGACTATACACGTTTCAAAGGGCTCAAGCTCAAAACTGACAAAACAAAAGTCATGGTCTTCTTCAGCAGGGGTAACTCTGAGATTTCCACGTTCACGTACGACGGCACACCTCTGGAACTTGTCACTGAATTCAAATACCTTGGAATAACTCTTACTCGTGATGGAAGCAATGCTCACAGCTGCTAAGAAGATGGCAGACAACTTCAGGTCTGCCATTGCCAGAGTTTACAAAATTGGTGACAGCAAGGGTATCAAGCACAGAAAACATGCCATGCTATGGCTTTTCCAGGTCTTGGCTCTGACAGCTGGTCTTTACGGTTGTCAAGTATGGGCCACTTCTTCTCTGACATATGATTTCTCAAAAACCACCCCCACACATGTCCTTCATCTTGGTTTCTCAAAAGACTCCTGGGTGTCAAGAAAAGCACTGATACTGCGTGCTCCGCGAAATAGGTCAGATGCCCATCTTTTTCTATTGGTTCAGATGCATCATACGATTCTGGAACAGTTTACTCTCTTCAAACATTCCTCTTCTTGAGAAAGTTGTGCAGGCTGACCTTCTTATTGCAAATAGAAGCGATACATGGACTTATCAGGTACTGCACGCTATATGACCAGCCAGAGCAATAATTTGGGTGTTTTTTTGTGTTTTGGAGTCCTTATAATAAATGAAGATCATTGCAAAAGCAATGGAGCAAAAAGAGCAAGTGGTTGGCAAGATATGCAAATTAATGTGTCATTCCCCCTGGAAAGCACCCATATAGGATATAGGGTACAGGTGCACGACGTGTGCTTAGTCCTGTCATTCTGTACGCAGGGCGACTTGTCTAAATCTGAGCACGTGCTCGGGTAGCTTATATTATGAGTTAAAGTCAGCATCAGTTTGAAGCTAGATTGGGTCCAATTTGATGAAGTGACGTATGATAAGTTGCATTTTTCATGCAAAAAGGAGCATGTTTTGGCTTTTGCCCAGTGTCCCCCTTCTGTGATCTTGCACACCCTAGTGCACACCCTCGTGACTCGTGCACACCCATTTTGCACACCCTCGTGACTCGTGCACACCCTGATTTTGCACACCCTTTTGCACACCCTAGTGCACACCCTCTTGACTCGTGCACACCCTCGTGACTCGTGCACACCTTCGTTGCACACCCTTGTGACTCGTGCACACCCATTCTGCACACCCTTTTGCACCTGTTAGAGCCTCATTTCAAGACTTTGGGTTTGTTGTTTGCAGAGGGGTGACTTGCAGCAGCAACGATCACGGCGCACCAATTTTTGCGGCCCAGCCACGCTCACACAGCACCCTGCGCATGCTTTTTGTGACTCCAGAGTCTCTCAACAACGAGGAGTGAGTGGCTGCTTGAGCGTGTGAACGTGCATGTACATGTACGCTTTACTGTGTGTGTGTTTGTGTGTGTGTGTGTGTGTGTGTGTGTGTGTGTGTGTGTGTGTGTGTGTGTGTGTGTGTGTGTGTGTGTGTGTGAAAAAGTGATTGGAAAAGATACAATAATTCAGGGCAGTATATTCCGCTTCACTATGCTAAGTCACAGCGCTCTCTAGATGCTGCTTTGTGCCTAAATACATGCTCATAATGGAGTATCAGCATTCCTCACGTTGCTAGGTGTAATGGTTTTTGCTGAAGCTATTTTATCTCACATTTGTGTTGTGCTGCACCTCCAATGCATTACCAGCCACACCCCTTCTCCAGTACCATTACCAACTCTCACCAGGAGCCGGTCTCAGGCCAAGCCTGCAACCGTCCTTAGCATCTTCATTAAATCATCTCTCCTTCTCTGCAGCGAAGGAGTTTTGCGCAACTCAAAATTAAAGTGGCTGTACTTCCTCAATGTATGTGGGAGTCACGGCTTGAATAGTATTTTCGTATTTTCATTCTTTTTTTCTGAAGGAAAGGAAAATGTCATGCTCTGCCGCACAGATTTGATACAACTAAAGGCGTGCCGTGCAGTGCAGCCATAGAGATGTCCCACCAATCTGCCCCATTTACCAAAAGCTAGATGGCACCTACCACATGCTGTCAGGCTGCAACATTATCAATAAACCAGAATAAAAAAGCATCATGTTGCTCGACAGCTGATTCTGAAAGCGATCCAACAAGATGCCTGCTAACACAAGCAGACGTGGGCAGTTGTGCGACAATGATTTTTCAGCAATTGCATGTTGTTCTTTCCAACGTCAAAAGTAACCTAATGCTTGCTTTTTCTCTTCCTCTTCCTCTACCTCTGACGCCATTATATCCCCCCCCATCCCCCACCCCACACATACACACACACACACATACACACACGCACACAAAACACACACGTGCAAGGATGTGCGTATCGACAACTGCTCATTGCTCTCCTTCCTCTGTTGGCACCTGAGGGGCTCTTGATTGTTCCCTTAATTGTTGTGGGGAGTCGCTAGTTCTTTTGGTCTCCTACTCCTCGCTGCTCCTTGCAATGCATGCAGCTTCAAGGCCAGACTCCAAGCGCTTTACCGCAAGAATTATTTGACGCTCTTTGCCATTGATGAGGCGCATTGCATTTCTACGTGGGGCCACGATTTCAGGTGTGCTGCTCCCTACTCCCCCTTTTTTGTGTGATTTCAGGTGTGTGATTTCAGGTGTGTGATTTCAGGTGTGCTGCTCCCTACTCCCCCTTTCTTACTTAATTAATTAGATTAGAAACGACCTTGTTAAGCTAACTATCCCCCCTCATCCCTTGCTAAGAACCTGCGGACTTTGCGTGCTTACCAGCCATCTGATAGAAAAGCTGCAGAATCCGGCAACCCTGTTAGGGATTGATAATGTTGCTGTGTCCTCAAAGCGCTCTTTGTGTCAAACGTCATAAGCAGAGCAAGTATACACTCCTAGCGCCCTAAAAGAGCGTCAAATGCCTTCCCTGCCTTGTGTTCAGCCCTCACTGAGCTCATCCAAATGACCCGCATTTCTGAAATAGCAAGTCGATCACCTGCTTGTCAACCCCGTGTCAAGTGCCTATCCTGTGCATGATTTTATCCTATGTACGTATCTGTATGTCAACACAGGCCGGCATACAGGTGGCTAGGAAACATCCGCCGCTACATGCCGCGTGTGCCCATCATGGCGCTCACCGCTACTGCTAAGCCTGAGGTGTGTTGGTGTGTTTGTGTGTGTGCGGGCGTGTGTGCGTGTTTGTGTGTATGTGTGTGTATGTGTGTGTACATGCATGTGTGTTCTTGTTTACATGTGTATTTGTGTGTGTGTGTGTGTGCGGACGTGTGTGCGTGTTTGTGTGTATGTGTGTGTATGTGTGTGTGTGCATGCATGTGTGCTTGTTTACATGTGTATTTGTGTGTATGTGTGTGTGTGCGCGTGTTCACGACTGTTTACGTGGTTGTCCTGTCATCCTGCTCATCATTGACTCATCCTTTTGCACAACGACAGAGTCGGTTCCTGCTCTTTGCCTTAATGCAGCGAGTGCTAGCCACTCATAGAAACCTATATCCTAGAAACAGCGTGACTACCTGCGCATCATCATCATCATAATCATGTCATGACATAGTAACACCTTTCTGATATAAAACACTAGCTAAGCTTTGTTACACTGAGCTTGCTGGCAGGGATGTGTCATGCGGCGTATTCGTATATTACGTATTTTGTATTTAACGCGCATTCTATTGCACGAACGTCCCAAATGACCTTTATGACACATCCCTGTTTGCTGGTCAACAGCACCACCTTGTATAGGCATCGACCTGCGCCTGCTTTGCTGCCGCTGTCGCTGTAGGTCCAATCTGACATCATCAAGCAGCTGCGTCTCAGCGAAAGCGTGGAGCGTGTGATTTCAAGCTTTGATCGCCCCAATATACAGTGGGTGTGTCAGTTTGGGTGGTTTCTGGCTCGCTGGGGAGCATCTGACCCATTCCTAGTCTCAGAATATTCTAGGTCAGAAAATTTTAGGTCACAATATATGGCTGGTAGCGTTCAGGATGCGGTGTGATGTAAAAGTAGGGTTGACCAGAACCGTATTACCACACCGTATATGACCGTATAGTTGGTGACATCCCTGCCAAAAACACCGTATATACACCGTATATATATGTATGATTCTGGCCAACCCTAGATGTAAGTCTTTACAAAGCAACGTGTATTAAATCAAGGCTTCCTTTCATAGTTCTAGCCCACATCCTTTGTGTGCAAATGTTCCTTGACTCCTTTACTGTTACACCACAATGTCCACACCCTGTCAAACTGCTCTTCCTGTCGTCACTTCGCTAGCTATGTTCCTTCGACTCCGTTCCTTTAATACCACTGTTATCACAATTTCTCAAATAACTCTTCCTGTCTTCACGTAAAAAGCCTGATGCTCTTGCTCTTGCACCCAAACCCGTGCCTGCCTAGACTCACCTCCTCGCACGCGGAATCTCAATGCTAGTTCCAAATGTGATGCCATCCCCTCCTCATTTTCTCCCACTTCCTTACTCATTCCATCACACACACAAACACACACACATGCTCTGCACCTTAACAGTGTGCTGCCCACTCCCTCACCTATTCCATCACACACACACAAACACACACGCACACACACATGCTCTGCACCTCAACAGTGTGCTGTCCAACTCCCTCACCCATTCCATAACCCCCCCTCCCCCCCACACACACACACGCACACGCACACACACGCACACACACACATGCACACGCACACGCACACGCACACGCACACACACATGCTCTGCACCTCAGTAGCGTTCTGTCCCTTCCCTTTTCTCTTTCTCACCGTCTACACCATCACGGGCCGGCTGCTTCCCTGCGTCTCACTACACAGTCCTGCCGCCACAGCAGCCAACCTCTTCACTCGTAGCTTGTAGTTTGCAATTTATGTCCTTATGATTGCATGCAGCACAAACATGCCAAGTCGCTAATCCCACCTCCCACGACCCTGCAGCAACTCGGTACTACTCACGGACGTACAAACATGCCATGGCGCTAATCCCACCTCCCACGACCCTGCAGCAACTCGGTACTACTCACGGACGTATAAACATGCCAAGTCGCTAATCCCACCTCCCACGACCCTGCAGCAACTCGGTACTACTCACGGACGTGCAAACATGCCAAGTCGCCAATTCCGCCTCCCACGTCCCTGCAGCTACTCGGTACTACTCACGGACGTGCTTCCAGCATCGGCACCCAACCCAGCAGGCTCTGGGCAGCTTGAGGTTGACGTTGACAGAGAGGACGAGGGAGATGGCGATCTTGACGGCCGTGCCCCAGTGGGCTCTGCATCTGGCCTGAGTTTCGGGGGCTTCCTCAAAAAGCAGACAGACGCGCTGTGCAGTCTTGTGGAAGAGTACGTGGGGCTTGCAGGTGTGTGTGTTGTCTCTGTACGTCTGCTTGTGTGTATGTGTTTGTGTGTATGTCTGTACGTGTGCCAGTTGCGTGCGCTTTGTATGTGTGTGTGAGTATATGGCTGTGTGCACGAGGTGCGTAGGATCCACGTGTATTAAAAATCTTCCACAGACAAAAGAACTGAACTAATATCACTTGATCTTCTATTCCCTATCATCTATGTGCGCAAACACCATTCTCAGGCCAGAAGGGATGCGCCATCATTTACGTGAGGAAAAAAGAGGTGCGGCATCAGTTCTTTTTCGTTTGTATTGTGAAAGTGCAGTTGGTGGGAAACTTCCTTAATTAATGTGGGGAGTGGCTTTCACTGCCTGCGTAGTTTTTTTCTTTTTCTTTTGAGGGTGCAGTTGGCGGGAAATTTGTTACGTACCTGAGCTCAAGTTAAGAGCAGGGTGTGAGGATTGTGGAAATGGAAAGACGGAGAAACAACAGTGAAACACGGATAAGGAGCAAGAGTGAAACAGTGGCATATCACTTTTGCTGCACTCAATACCTGGCCAGGAGGTCCATGTGTTTTACACTGAACTCAGCAGTGTGGTAGATTGGAGGCACTGTTTTTGTGTACAAACACAGGCTAGGGCCTTTTAGTGCACACAGCTGCATTTGTAGGAACACATAGGTGTATGTGTACTTATAAGGACAGCATACCTGTTGCTGCTCTTTATTCGAGCTTTTCAACAACTTCATTCACAGGGCAGTTGATCTGGAATATCCCATAGTAAAAGATGCAAAGGTTTTATGCACCTGCTCCTGCGTGTGGTGTGGTGCTTGCATGCACAGATGCTGGCATTGGCTATGAGTCAATAGTTGCTTATAAGAGGCCATAACGTACTGCACACCACTAGCATCTCCTTGTTCTCACCCCCTGATGTGTGTGTGTATGTGTGTGTGCGTGTGTGTGTGTATGTGTGTGTGCGTGTGTGTGTGTGTGTGTCTAGATGCCACCAATGTCTACAGTGTCGCGTGTGTGGGATGCAATGTTGAGTAGGTTTGCACTTTTGTGTGGGAGGCGTGATGTGGTGCTTTCCTGTATGCGTACACACACAATACACACAGAACCTGGCACAGACCTTAAAATATAAGTGGTGTTAAAAAGGGATGATATGCACCTTTGTTTATCACTATTATAAACTCGTATGTGTGCGTGTATGAGTGATCTGTCTACAACAGCCAGCCAGGCCCCTTGCGCACTTACGCACAGGACACAGAGAAGCTAGCACACTGCCTGAACAAGCTCTTGACTGGCAGCCGGCTACGGGTCGCAGCTTACCACGCGGGCATTCCTAACAAGCAGCGCACAGAGGTAATGTGGTGATGAGCATTTCTGCTTACCACGCGGGCATTCCTCACAAGCAGCGCATGCAAGTGATGTGGTGATGAGCATTTCAGCTTACCACGCGGGCGTACCTAACGCAAGTGGCAGCATTCAACAATCCTAGGTCACCACCAAACTGGCTCATACAGATATCAGAGTTGCCTTGGATAGGCTGTGAGATCATATGAAAAGATGTAAGTCAGCAAGCCCAACACTGCACGTGGCTTGCTGCTGCTGCTGTTGTTTGCCTTGCAGCTAGAGCGTTGGTGCTATAGCTGGTTGTTGCAGCCCTTGTGGCATCTGACTTTGTGGGTGCTTCCACATGGAACGCGTGGGAGCGCTTGTTGTGGGCGTTCAAGAAGGCAAGAAGGAGATAGAAAAAGGGTTTAGTCGTGCTGCCTCTGTTACTGGACAGTGTGCAGCTTAGGTTGGTGAGCGTGCTCAGATGAGCAAAAGCCACGTGAGCGCATACATATGTGCGTAAGTGCTGACGTATTCTCTCAGTTGGGCAGGTCAAGAGTTTCACAAATGAGTACTTGTGAGTCCTGTTATTGAGTACGTGTGAGAACGTGTGAGTACTGAGTGTAAGTACTGAGTGTGAGTACTGAGTGTGAGTACGTGTGAGTCCTGTTCTGAGTACGTGTGAGTCCTGGTATTAGCGCTGTAGCGCTGGCGTTTGTGCCTTGCTTGCGCTGGCGTTAGTGCTGCGTCAGTGCTGGCATGTGTCAGTAAGTGCTGGCATAGTCTCTGAGCTGGTCAGGTCCAGAGGTCCCAAAGTATGCCGCACCTACGTGCCAATTACCAACAAGTATCAAATTGTCCAGCGCTTATCATGGTATGTCTTCTTCACCATTCACTAGTCATGTGAGTGGCCTGTTTGCGTTTTAAGGCGGCTCCGCTTTCTCGCCTTGTCTGAACAAAGCGCCAAAAATAAAAGGGAAAGAAAAATAAATACAGCGCTGGCAGCAAATACTCCCCACATTATTTGATGGAATGACGCACACATCATTTGCATGCTCAGTCTCTTGGTTTCTAGTACTCTTCACACAGCACAACAGCACGTCGTTTACCACAGCAATGCAGCTCTACTGAAAGTGTTATAAATGTCTGACACCCTCAAAAACTATGCACAGGTCAACGCTGACTGGAAGGCGCAGCAGCTGGATGTTGTTGTGGCCACTGTTGCCTTTGGCATGGGCCTGGACCGGCCGAGTGAGTGTATGCACGGCTGTGTGTGTATATGTATGTGTGAATGAGCCTGTGTGCAGCTGGATTTGGCTGTCTCCCCTGTCGCCTTTGGCATAGGCCTTGACCGGCCAAGTGAATGTAAGTACGGCTGTGTGTGTATATGTATGTGTGAATGAGCCTGTGTGCAGCTGGATTTGGCTGTCTCCCCTGTCGCCTTTGGCATAGGCCTTGACCGGCCAAGTGAATGTAAGCACGTCTGTGTGTGTATATGTATGTGTGAATGAGCCTGTGTGCAGCTGGATTTGGCTGTCTCCCCTGTCGCCTTTGGCATAGGCCTTGACCGGCCAAGTGAATGTAAGCACGTCTGTGTGTGTATATGTATGTGTGAATGAGCCTGTGTGCAGCTGGATGTGGCTGTCGCCCCTGTTGCCTTTGGCATGGGCCTCGAGCGGCCAATTCAGTGTACATGACGCACCTGTGTGTATGTATGTGTTTGTATACATGCGTGCCTGCAAGTGCTGCTTTTTTCTAAGGTGCACGTGTTTTAAGTAAAGTAATTAAATACTGTGTATTTCCTAAAACCTAAATGCCAGATGTGTGCAGGAGGTCTCCCCCGTGAAAAACTCACTCCCCTGCCAGCCAAACTGTCTCACTTAACTTAGCGCAAGCATATTTCTGCACCCACTCCACTATTCCGTGACCTGAGACATGCATTGGATAGCTGATTTTTTGTTCTTTCAGCAGATGCTTGGAAGTTTGGGAGAGGTGCAGAGGCTGGGAAAATATTTGGGCGAAAATATTAGGAAGCAAAATAGGCACCATTCTTCACACAGTCCACCAATCCGCACCCTCTGAAATTCATTATATATCGTTTGTTTGGCTGCAACTCTGGTGTGAGTTAAGGGTCATGGACTGAATGGGAAGGCACAGTTGGAAAAGGCCAATGTCACAAGGGAAATTATTTGCCGAAAACCAACCAGGCCACTGATTGACCCCATTTGAAATTCGTCTAGGTCATTAAATTTGTCCCCAACGCTGAGAACATAATTCGGGATGAAACTCGAAGCAGGTATGAAGCGACAGGTTTTTCTCTTTTTCCCCCGTGTCCCTTGTGTGAGTGTCTTCCACTCGCTGGCATTCCCGATACCCCTGCCCCAGATTTGACATTGCAGCATTGTTATATACATTTATAATGCTTACATCCTGAAGCAGAGGTTGATCGGGGCAACCTCAGAAATGCACCTTTTCCCTGTCAAAGTGGGTGCAAAATACGCAGCGGGCCCCACAGAGCCCCCCAGAATGCCAAATTTCCAGCAAATGTCAACGACTTAGATATAACATCAAGTATTTAGCATTCATATGAGGTATAGGGGGCTTTGTTTTGGGTGAAGAGCTAAGTAAAATTGGTAGGATGGCTCTTTCACAGGGGCAACCAGGAGCCTCTGCCTCCAAAGAGGTGTCTACCCTATACTTCCTTGGTTTTGTACTAGTTCAATTGGTTTTGAGAGCACAGGCCTGGCTCCACCCCAAATTTGAACTCAACCTGTCCTCACGCTAAAAGGATCCTTTCATCATCTTCATTTTACCACAGATGTGCGCCTTGTTGTGCATTGGCACCTGCCCGGAAGCTTGGAAGGGTGAGTTATGTGGTTTCTTTGTTATGCTTCATGTTTGCCACATGGATTCAGAAGGGTGTGTGGTCTTGTCATGATCGACACAGGACCATGACGCTTCTTAACGCTTTAAAACAAAGAAGGAAAAAGAAAATCATTGACACAGGACCGAGACACTTCAAAATCTTCCAAGGAAGAAAAACGAAGAAGAAAAGTGTGCAGGCAGCAAAGACCACTCCCACTTCATTTTGAAAAAGAGCCACTTTGCCAGATACATGAAAACTTCTCCACCACAGAAACTCATAAGAGTCATGATGTTAGCTGTTATCACACAGACACCATGGTTTAAGTCCTGATCATGTGGCTTTAATCACCTGTTGGATTTTTTCTGAATTACGCACAGCAAAGCTTGTTGTAAAATGTGTCAGCACCCTCCCTTACTACTTTGCAGGTACTACCAAGAGTCCGGACGAGCAGGTGACTTGATCGGGTCTGAGCGTTGCTTCTATTGATCAGCTTAAATGTGGATTGACTGATTATCGAATGACGCTGTCCAACGTTGATATCCACCAAGCTCCAATTAAATTACGTGACCACATATCAATTGATGAGCTTAAACATGGATCGACCAATCATCGATTGACGCTGTCCGACATTGATGTTCACCATGCACACTTCTACTATGTTACATTGCCACTGTTCACGCTCCCTTATTGTTTTACACGACCACCATGCGATTTACACAACCACCATGCACACCCCCTCAATGTTGCGTCACCACTATTCGTGCTTCCTGAACGTTGCATTATAGGGAGGGATGGCCTGCCGGCACACTCAGTGCTGTTCTACACCATGCAGGACAGGTGTGCTTTTGGGAATCCATCAGAGGGGCCTGTTTTGTTTGATGTAGTATTGTTGCAGAAATTTTTGGTGAAGCTTGAAATTGGTTTAGGCTGTGATCTTGATCCTGGCTGCTGATATGCTACATGTTACAATTTTGCCTCTAACCTCTGGTTGCCCATCTCACTCCAGATCTCTCTCTCTCGCTCTCTCTCTCTCTCTCTCTCGCTCGCTCTCCCTCTCTCTCTCTCTCTCTCTCTCTCTCTTTCTCTCTCTCTCTCTCTCTCTCTCTCTCTCTCTCACTCTCACTCTCACATCCACACACACACACACATTTTATCTCCACCTCTCTCCTCTCTCCTTCGTTTGCTCTTTCCAGCTATAGCTCGCCTTTTTACTCGCAACGAATATATGTGTGGGGCCAATCACAGGAACTCATTGTAATGAAATAGCTCGCCTTTACTAGTGACTACTATGTGTGGGGACCTTCACAGGAACTCAATGGAGTGGCTGGTGAATAGATCGCGGAAGGAAGCAGAGAGCAAAGCAGGCACAGCTGGAGCATCGTCCAAGGGGGGCATTGGTATGACAGGCGCAGGCGTGTCACAGGTGTGTGTGTATGTGTGTGTGTGCGTGTGTGTATGGTGCATGTGTGCATGTATGTGTGTATGGTGCATGTGGGCATGTGTATTAAGTGTTGTGCACAAGATCAAATTGAATGTGTCATAATCCTGTAGTTTACTTTGAAATGTGTACTTGTCTTACATGCTGGGGCATTCAGGCTGGTGGCCTCTGTCAGAATCGTCATTCTCAACTTACACTTAGCTTTACACTTGTGCTCGTATTACAGGATGCACAGGCCGACAGCGGTCAGGTTGTGCGGTCCTTTGGCAAGGTCGTGGAGTATGCAAAGCTTGCTGGCTGCAGGTGCGGAATAACAAATGATTAATACGCAGGCGGTAAGAAATCCTTAATATTAATTAAGGAGGAAATACTGCCACTTTGGTATTAGTACCGTGCAACTTGTTTACCACTGGTAAGACAAAAACCAATTGGGATCAAGGGGCAAATGCAGGCGGAGTGTTAAAGAGTGTCACAGGCTGCACATTTATTATCTTTTTACCTTCTTGGTCTGTTTTAGCTCCTAATTGCTAAACAAAAGGGACCTACTCTGACTCTTTAGATTTCTAAAGGATTGTCAGAATTACACACTCATGCACACTGATTGCATGTAAATAACTATGAATCCATGCCATAGTACTTTTTGAATGCAACATTGTGTAGTTCTGGCCAACTGTCTCTGCCTGTTGCGCATTGCACAGTTATTGCTGCCTTAATTTTATTTGTGTTCACACTTCAGCATCAGGATAAGTGTTTTTTACCCTAAACTTCGAACAAGTCTTCATCAACGTCTTAGCAATATCCCTTCATCAGACTGAACTTTGAACAAGCCTTCATCAGCGTCCTAGCAAGATCCCTCTCAGATGCCTGCTCACCTTTTCCCTGTCCTGCAGGCACACCTTCCTTTTGGCCCACTTCAGCAAGGTCCCTGTTCAGAAAGGGATAGAAAAAGAATCAACTTACATGTTTCCTTCCGTTTACCTGTCCTTCAGGCGTGCCTCCCTCTTGGCCCACTTTAGCGAGGCTTTGCGGCCGGGAGGGTGCCGTAACTGTGACTTTTGCTGCGACCCTGAGGTGAATGTGGGTGTGTAGGAGGGGAGGGTGCCGCAGCTGTGACTTCTGCTGCGACCCTGAAGTGTGTGTGGGCGTGGGTGTGTAGGAGGGGAAGGTGCCGCAGCTGTGACTTCTGCTGCAACCCCGAAGTGTGTGTGGGTGTGGGTGTCAGGAGGGGAGGATACTGAAACTATGACTTTTACTGCAACCCTGAGGTGTGTGTGAGTGTGGGTGTGTAGGAGGGGAGGGTGCCGCAGCTGTGACTTCTGCTGCGACCCTACTCACCCCTCCTTCAATGCATTGAATTCCATGGTTAATTTTGTTTTTCAAATGGTCAATGAAGGGGATTCAGGACGGAATTTTTGCTGCAACTGGAGTGTGCTGCAGGCTCACATTTCCTCCCTTTCAGCCTGCTCAGTGTTCTCCCTGTTTCCTCCTACACCGAATCTGTGTGTGTGTTTCTTACAGTGAAAAGCAGTGAGCTGCTCCCTCCTGAGCCAAGCCTGTGTGTGATGTTGTGGTAAAAAGCAGTGAGCTGCTCCCTCCTGAGCCAAGCCTGTGTGTGTTGTCATGGTGAAAAGAAGTGAGCTGCTCCCTCCTGAGCCAAGCCTGTGTGTGTTGTTATGGTAAAAAGCAGTGAGCTGCTCCCTCCTGAGCCAAGCCTGTGTGTGTTGTTATGGTGAAAAGCAGTGAGCTGCTCCCTTTTGAGCCAAGCCTGTGTGTGTTGTTATGGTGAAAAGCAGTGAGCTGCTCCCTCCTGAGCCAAGCCTGTGTGTATTCTTGAAGTGAAAAGGAATGAGAGATCAACTATGTAGTGTCTTGAACTCTGCAGTGTCTTGAACTCTGCAGTGTCTTGAACTCTGCTCGCGCTGAAATCCAACTGTCAAAACAGCTTGCAGACTTTTCACAAGGACGGAAAGTCATCCGCATGACTCCCCTACCCTGTTTCTCTACTTTTGCACTTACACAGGGTGTACTTACACAGGCTATACTTTTTGCACTTACTATTTCTCTACAGGGTGTGCGCTCTGCCCTAGGTTCAACAGCATGCATACTTTTTGCGTGGCTGGACAGTCATCCGAATGACTCTCTCTCGCGCGCTCTCTCTCTCTCTCTCTCTCTCTCTCTCTCTCTCTCCCTCTCCCTCTCTCTCTCTCTCTCTCTCTCTCTCTCTCACACGCTCGCTCTCTCTCTC
>Ga0307942_1002340_pt1 | contig 15356 bp, 20 predicted proteins | sample OrgLakmetagen175_FD_201846 | JGI IMG/M metagenome (GOLD analysis project Ga0307942, IMG submission 201846) | Saline water microbial communities from Organic Lake, Antarctica - #175 | ecosystem: Environmental > Aquatic > Non-marine Saline and Alkaline > Saline | place: Antarctica: Organic Lake...
AGCTTGCCTCCAAGCTCCATGTGCACTCTGTGAACTTTGCTGCTAAACTTGTCCATACTAGACGTGCCCTTTCCAGTACTGTTATCAACTCTCATCAGGAGCCGGTTTCAGGCCAAACCCTCCTGATTTTTCCTTTCCTTTTCGCGGTAAAGGAGCTTTACGGTACTCGGTACCAAAGTGACTCCTTTTCCTTAATCAAAGTGGGGAGTGGTTTCCACTGCCTGCGTAGTTTTTTCTTTTTTTCTTTTTTCTCACGTTATAAATCCCAGGAAAATCACACGATTTGTCCATGCCACTGATTTAGCATGACAATCGGATGTCATTTCTTAGAAAGACAAAAAATAGACTACGGGCAGTGAAAACCACTCCCCCTATTAATTAAGGAAAAGAGGAAATGAAAGCCACCTTGGTCCCAAGGACCATAAAAATCCTTTACCAGCAGACAAAAAAGGTCCAGTCTGGCACTTACCTCCCAGATGGCGGCACCTAGAAATTATCCTTGAGAACACGCAGAGAGTGAGCCTGAAATTCCACCCCCAGATACCTTTAAACCACAATCAAAAATAACTCAAGCTGAACCAGAAGGCACTAAAAACAGGAATTGGCTGCACTCCTCAATAAGAAAAAAGAAAATAAAATATAAGACTCCGCTGGTAGTGATGACACAGCCAGCATGATTAAGGGAGGGGGTTACTTAGGTGCCCGCGCCAGGCCACCCCCCACCACGCAAACAATTAATAAGAAATTAATGTGGGTCAGGGGGGTTGTGTGCCGTAGCACCCGGACCCAATCCTTGACTGTTGTTGCCTGTGTTATATTGCAGTGCATACCTTGTTTTATGAGTGCAGATGCATGTCTGATGGAGTTTTCGTTCAGTTTGTGAGTCAGTTTTTTAATCTTATGGTAATCCAGATTAAGGTCTGCCAGAGGTTTCTCTGTATAGTCTTTGTAGATAGTCCCCATAGCTCCAACGAGGATCACGTGAAGCTTTATTTCCCTATATCCTTGTCTGTTTAGGTTGGACATAAGCATGCTGTGCTGTGCTTTTGCTTTTTGGAGTTGGGGATCAGGCCTAGTGTCTTCACATAATTTAAACTCAATCAGGTAAACCTCCCACTGGTTTGGATTCAATTTCTTGTCTTTAGCGAGCTGTTGAAAGTTTGGGTTGCGGGTTGTTACGCGAGAGGAGCACACAGTGCTAGGTAGAAATAGGATGGCGTCAGGACGAGAAGAGGCTTTTAAAGCATGTGCTGTTAGTTTTGGAAGCAACCTAGAGGGCAGTGTTTTGTTGGCAGTGTTTCTTAGATCTAGGCCTTGCTCTGATAGTTTATCTGCGCTCCCTACGTCAGTGTAGGCAATTTGGTTGGCACCGCATGGTCCCTTTTGTAGGGCCTGGACAATCAGCACGCTTGCCGTATTATGGCGTTTTATAATCATGTTCCTCATTTTAGTGTGTTGGCAACCTGAGAGTATGCGAAGCGCACTATCAGTGCAAGTGCAGATGGGGCAGTTTGCATTGGCGTGTTTGTGATTGAAAATATGTACCAGTGCAATACCTCATAACATTACGCTTTTCGTAGAATTTGAGACTATTATTGTTCCAGAAAGAATTTGTGGTTTGTTTATTGATTAAAGGTCTAAGGTCCTTTGGGTAGTTGTAATATCCTGTTTTTGTTTTGGCACTCCCCAGTCTGTGTGATTTGCACATCTCTGTTTTCAGAGAGTGCACGAAGCCTAGGTGTAGTTGTCCCTCTTCCGCTTTGATTCTCATCGGTGTCTTTAGCCGCAAGCCAGTAAAGGTGTGTGTATGCATTACCGTCTGGAGCTGGAGGCTGAAAGTGCATGTCATGACCTCTGTCATGTAAGGCAGAGTGTTTGGCAATTGCATCTGCACATTCATTTCCGGCAATGCCACTATGGGCTTTCACTTTATAGAAGCAGATAGGTTCTGGTGAAGCATAAATCATAGATACAATTTGTTCTAGCAGATTTGAGTGTATATGGTTTCGTTGCATTGCAGGGAAGAGTAGCTGTTTTCTAATTTTCTAATTTGGCTTAGGGAGCATGCACTGTCCGTTGCAACCTGGGAATACTTATTGGTAAGCGCTGCTGCAATCCATGTGAGCTCAGCTCTATTGATGGTGTTTGTCATTCCCACGCATCCTGATTCCACATAACATTCAGCTTTGGTTTGAGGGCAGTATACCCCTGCGCCTATGCAGCTTCCGTCCGTGTATGCCCATAATTTCCAATTTGGGCACTTTAAATCAAACTGCTTATCGTCCCATGGTTGGAGGTGAACGTTAGTGTTTTGGCCTCTTTCCTGGCCAGTGACGTACTCTCTTTTTGATTTGAAGTACTGGGGGCAAACATGGTTGGTGATGTGGTCTGTGTCCTCTCTTGCAAGGTACTGATTTCCCCCCCAAACTGCTTCTGGGATACTCCTTTGTGTTTGCAGCCAATTCGGTGAGGCATCAGTTAAACGCTGTTGTGCTTCTTTGTTCCAGACACGATAATATCCATGCTCCAGGTGTGGTTGGAGAAATTACGTTGTACACCCTTTCACGAGGTTGGCATTTCATATGTGAGTTATGTCTTGGGGATAAGGCCAAGCGTGGTGCAGTATTTTGGGTTATCTCGCACCAATGTTCTGTAGGCATTGATGCTCTTGTTTTCCCAGTTGGGTAGAAATAAGAAGGTGGCGGTTGGTAGCTCGCTACACATCGCAGATCGTAGGGAGTGTTGCACGCACTTGAGCATTTTTGTGTCATCATACACTGGGTGGCAGATTGAGAAACCTGTAAACTTGGTGGCAAATGCATTGTAATTGGCACCAAAGACAATGCACGGTGATGTTCGCTTTAATATGAGGTGTTCCCAGGATCAAAGTTCAGAGCAGACGCCATTTTTCTTTTGAGGCCATGTTGTAGTGCTGCACTGATGTATTGGGGTAGGATACAGGAGTAGGATTCTAGTGTTAGTTGGCTTGCCTTAGGGGTTTTGAGGCGTGCTTGGTGGTCTTGGAGCAGACCCGCAATTTCAGAGGCTAGGCAATGAACAGGAGAAGACATATCTCTGTGTACTCCGTTTTCCTGAGTCCTCAAAACTAGACAAAATTGCCTTCAACAAGTGCATCAAAACTCTGTCATTTTGACTGATGGCTTTATCTCTAAATTAAAAAAATACCTCCAGGACCAGACGGGATTGTTAACGAGCTTCTGCGCATGCTTCCTGTAGAAATTTAAAACACCATACACATGCTACTAATGCGTATGTGAACTGCCGGCTTCACACCAAAAGCCTGGAAAACCAGTGACACCATCCTTATTGATAAGAACAAAGGAGATAAAACTCAGGTGTCCTTACATCGCCCGATCGGCCTTGCAGATATTCTTACAAGTTTTGGACACGCCTTATCACTAACACTCTGTGTGAGTACGCAAAGGCGCATTCCATACTCAGCACCACACAAGCTGGCTTCCAACACAAAAAATACAGTCCACCAGCTCCAAAACATAATTATGGCACTATAAGATGCCAAACTCTTTCGCAAAGACATCTATACCCTGATTGTTGACCTTACCTCAGCCTTTAACACCACTGACCATGATGAATACTTGGAATTATATATGATCCTGGCTTTCCCTACTGATGCCATAGATTCTGTCAGAATTCGCTATGAACATGCCACCACTCAAGTAGATCTCCCTTCCAAGGTTAGCACAAGCAAAATACCCATAGAAAGGGGTACTATACAAGGCGACACTCTCTCCATTTTTCTTTTTTCTATTCTTTACAAACTAGGTCTTCCAATAATGCAAGAAGAGTTGCCCGTGATAACCTAGCAGATGGCGCTGCCAATCCATACCCCCTAGCTATGAAATTAAGAGACATACAACTAAACAAACGCAATATATTTGATTGAAATTAAGTACTGTGTAGACACCTCCCCTATCCAACAGGCAGACAGCCGAACGGCACGAGAACAACATAAGCTGCTAATGCCTCGCTTACTCGGACATTGCAAAACCCTTCACACCATCCTGCTAGGAGCAACAGGCACCATCTACAGCACCCATACAAGGATCCCACTCCACAGCCTTGGAGTTACTGGCCTACATGCCACAGCACTTACGAAATTACTAAGCATACATGCAATCAGATCCGCAACAAAAATCAAACTGATGAGAAGAGACATTGTATACAACCCCCACAAATATACGAGCAATACTCCTGGTGGTGTGCAAAGCTTCTGCCTCCCAACCACCTGGCCCCCACTGAAAATCTCCTCATATTTTTTTCTCCAGGTGGGATGTTGTGTGTCTCTGCATTTAGGTGAATCATCAAGGATATTAAAATTTAAAGGGCACGGATTGGTGCAGTTTGTGAGCAATGATGTCTGTTTTTGTACCGTTCCAAATTTTCAACATTTTCTAGCAGGCCACCCACTGGGTCTTTCAGCCTGCTTTATTTAGGACAGCCTGTAGGTCTCTGCCTCCTGATCCCCGTTGAAAAGATTGAAAGCGCTTCCTCTTTGTGATCTCCAGGTGGGATGTTCTCTGCATCGACAGGATGGTGCAGAACAAAAAACGACATTCTTTCCTAATCCATGCTGATATATAGTATTTGCACGCAATCTGCAATCTTTAGTCTCCTATTTCAGATAACTAGATAATGAATTACCTAGCAGACTTTAACAAAACTCCCAGACTATATCAGACTCTCGAGGTAGTCCCGGCGGGCTCATAGGACCCTGCTAACTCATTTAAACACCTGTCTCCTTGCACAACTGTAAAGGACTTGGGTGTAGAAATGGATGTTGGATGCAAACATGCAGACGGCCGGCACAGCACGCACGTTTGACCACCGAACACGCTGATGGCGTGGGCTGCAGCATCCAGCAGGCAACAGTTTTTGTTTTAGAAAGATTGCTGCAGGCAGGTGGAACACCTCCACATGGAAAATCAGATTCTCTCCCAGAAGCGATTATAGCCAGGGAAAAGGTGGAGTGAGAACTCGCTGCCAAACAAACACGGCCGAAAGACGTGTGCAAAATACATTAATAACGAAATCATTGGGGACAATCTGTGTCCACACACTTTCTCACTCAGACCGAGATTCAGTGTAGAGCCCTGAGAGAAACAATTGAGAGAAGCGTGAACCGAGAGAAAACAGCTACAGCGTAAAGGAGAGAAGAATGAACACTCTACCCGGGATCAACGCCGTGAATGGACTGCTGCCCGCAGGAGGAGCTGGTCGCAGGGTGTGTTTTGTCGGATCTTGAGCAGCCGAGTGCAAGTGCTTGCAGGTGGTGCGGTAGCTGCGTAAATGCTAGAGGAGGAGTGCAAGTGCATTGGGAGGTAATGTTCATTGCCACCCTGTGTCGTCTCACACTTTCTCCCCCCCTCGTTCCCGCAGGCCGCTCCTTGCACGCAACCCCCTCGCAAGCTCGGCCAGCGTCAGGTATGATTGTGTCACGTACGCTCTCCCCCCCATTCTTTTTGATAATGGCGGTCATTGGATCCTCTAATTACGGGAGTGTGCGCATCATGGGGGAGAACAGCAAGCCCTCGCGCTGCCCTCGCCGACCAGCCACACACACGCACACGCACACACGCGATGACCTCACTTGGACACTCTGGTACTTATGTGCGCAGGTGAGGCGGGTACAGTCCCCGGAGCGGCCCATGACGGAGAGCGCCAAGCCCCTGCCCACCACATTCAAGAAGCAAAACGTGAGCGTGGACATGCGGGACGAGGGCTCTGAGAGTAAGTCGCACTGCTTGCACACTCCCTTGCATCGGTCGTTCCTCAGAACTGATGCGATGACTTATGTGTGTGTGTGCGTGTGCGAGCAGGCAAGGGCATGTTCACCAGCACCGACCCCGAGAAGAGACGTGTGGGCCCGGACAGCAAGGGCGACCGAGTGTGCGTCAAGGTGGTGTACGTTGTCCTCGAGGCGCAGTACCAGTCCGCCCTGTCAAATGCAGTGAAGAACATCAACTCCAAAAACGACAAGGTGGGTGTTGGGGCACAGGGACACACATACACACACACACACACACACACACACACTTCACACTTCACATGCCGTAGCTCAAATACGCTCTTGCAAAGCACAATCACACCGGCTCGAACACGCCTTCGCACTGCAAAAGACGTATGTGTGTATGGATGTGTATGGAAGCATCACTGCATGCATCCATACACCTCCATTGACACTCAGACCCGCGAGCGACTGCTTGAACAGCTGGTGCGCAACCCACATAAGCCCGCAGCCACTCACACAAGTAGCAAACACGTACACAAATACTTAAACAAACACGCACACAGGTGTGCTTTGAGATTGTCGGGTACCTGCTGGAGGAGCTGCGTGACAACAACAACCTGGAAGCCTTCAGGAAGGATGTGGAGAGTGCCAACATCTTTATTGGCTCTCTCATTTTCATTGAGGAGCTAGCTGAGAAGGTAGGTGCTTGAACAACAGCACGCTGTCTCCACACTCACAACAGGGCTCCTCAACCCCAAGAGCAGGTAGTGCGCCCAGAGGTGACAGTCAGCATCACGCCTTGGATATGATTTTCGACCCTTTTCAACGTAAATCGTGGTCTGCAGTTGCTGGAAAACAATTAAGGAATGAGGTTACCTAAAATACCTTCAACAAAGCTAGCTTGGTAGCAGTCCTCCTCCTCTGCAGAAAGTCGCAGACAACGTCAAATTGAGAGCGACATGGCTTGAAAATTCGCTTGGTCTGACGAGAAAGTAAAAGTATGGACACACACAGACAAATGATGCCAAAGGGCAACGTGCTTCTTTTTTGATATGTGATAGTTGCAATGGACTATGCAGAAGCAGTAACGTGCTAACTGTTGAGCACCTCCTCAAAAGTTGTGGCGAATTTCAATAAGCACGCCTTGGGAAGTGGAGGAGCACTATGTGTGTGTATGTGCTCAGGAATATTTGTTCACCTTGGTGTTGTGACCTTGCAGATCACGTCCGTCGTGGGCCCCAACCGCGACAGGCTGGATGCCTGCCTAGTGTTCCCCTCCATGCCTGCGGTCATGAAGCTCAACAAGCTGGGCACCTTCTCCATGGCCCAGCTGGGCCAAAGCAAGTCCATCATCGGGGACTTCATCAAGTCCGCACGCAAGGTGCGTGTTGTTTGGAACAGCAAGGCCCCCAGCCTGGCTTGGCTGCTGCATTCTTTCATCAACTGGCGCGCACGCCCCGCTTGCCCTGGACAGGGAGAGCTGTGCTTTGCTACAGCTGGGCACAATGTGTGCATGTATTTGGTCTTACCTGGACACAAGGCTTAGTCTTTATGCGTGTGTGTTTCTTGTTCTGACCAGACACTGGATCTGGACCCCAGGCACGCGTGTCTTTGCCAGGGAGTCGTGTGTTTTTACCTTAGCAGCCGGTGCGGTGTGTTTTTTAACTCACATCCTCTGCTGGCGTGATCTGGTGAACAACACCACACTTTTTTTTTTGAACTTCTGCACTTGACTCATCTTCACATTTACACACACACAAACTTGCAGAACAACGACAACTTTGAGGAGGGCCTGCTCAAGCTCGTGCGCACCCTGCCCAAGGTGCTGAAGTTCCTGCCTAGCGACAAGGCCCAGGACGCACGCAACTTTGTGCAATCCCTGCAGTACTGGCTGGGCGGCAACGCAGATAACCTGGAGAACCTGCTGATCTCCACTGCTCAGGTGTGTGGGTGTGGGTATGAGGGGGTGAGGGATAGTGCTTTGTGTCATTATAGGCCTTCAAGGCCTTACACAGATGCACCTCTCATCGTTGAACTGGCTGAGACCTGCGAGGCCCTGCCCCACTGGGTGAGGACCCAATGGCCCCCACCCCAGAGAGCAATGTAGCAGTCAAGCTGGCCCCTGTGTGCTTGTGTGTTTGACCAGATCCGAAGTCATGAGGCAGCGTGATCACGCAGCAAACACACTCACCGGGCACGCTAGTAACCACTCCACTCTTGGATGGTGCAGGTTGTGCAAATGTCGTCCGTCCAGACGACATAGCATTTTGCTGTTGAGGCATAAAGAGAGGAAAATTTTGAAGCATTGATGCAGGGGCGCCTTTCAAGCACAAATTTGACGTCGAGACTCTACCTCCTCTCGTGCTGCGCAGGCCTATGTGCCCTCCCTGCAAGGCATGAACATGGAGACCTCAGACCCCCAGCTGTTCCCAGAGACTGGCATCTGGCACCCAATGGCCCCCACCTTCTACGAGGACCTGAAGGAGTACCTGAACTGGTGAGAGAGGAAGTGTTGGGCGTTAGACATCCTTGCCCTCAAAACCTTACCTCTTGGTTGTGTGTGAGCCACATGGCTCCACGGCTTAGGGTTAGGGTTTGGGTGTTGGACATCCTTGCCCTCATAACCTTACCTCTAAGTTGTGTGTGAGCCACATGGCTCCATGGTCTCCTCTTTACTGACCACATTTGTGCCTGCGTGTCGTCAAGGTCTACCTCCACACACACACACACACACACACACACACACACACACACACACACACACACACACACACAGGTACGACACCCGCAAGGACCTGAAGTTCTCTGCCGACTCTCCCGTCATCGGTCTGGTGCTGCAGCGCAGCCATCTGGTGACCGGGGATGAGGGCCACTACTCAGGAGTGGTGGCAGAGCTGGAGGCCAGCGGCGCTAAGGTGTGCTTGTGGAGAGCAAAACAATCTCAAACACACACACACACACACACACACACACACACACACACACGATGACATGAGGAACATGAACGACACAAAAACACACTTGTTCAAACACACACACACACACGCCACACGCCACACCACACCACACTCTGCAGGTGGTGCCTGTGTTTGCGGGTGGCCTGGACTTCAGCTCCCCCGTGAAGAAGTTCTTCTACGACCCCCTGGGCTCCAACACCGCCTTCGTGGATACCGTGGTGTCCTTGACTGGCTTTGCCCTGGTTGGAGGCCCTGCCCGCCAGGTGTGGAGCGAGTGCTGTGCTCGCCTGGTCATGGCGTGTGTTGCTGTGTGAAGATGTTCACCAGATGTATAGTGTGTGTATGCGCGTAGTGCACGCCAGGTATTTGTGAAAGCAAACTGTTGATGCCGCGTATAAGTGCCGGTCAGGTATATCCTGACAAATTTTGAGCTGCAATTGTGTGGATTGCTTTTGTTTGTGCATGGAGTCTATCGCAGCTGATTGCTCTGTGGTCGTCTGTTTGCCTGTGTGTCTGCATGTGTGTGCACAGGCTTTGGCTTACTCATGCTTGCCTGTAGCACAGACATTAGGAAGCAGCAATGAGCGTTACCAAATGTCCGTTAACCTTTGTTCCAGGAGTGCACACACACACACACACACAGGATGCCCCCAAGGCCATCGAGGCCCTGAAGGCCCTGGACGTGCCCTACCTGTGCTCCCTGCCCCTTGTGTTCCAGACCACCGAGGAGTGGCTGGAGAGCGAGCTCGGTGTGCACCCTGTGCAAGTGGCGCTGCAGGTGATTGTTGCTGTACTTGTATGTACGAGTGGTGCTCCAGGAAATTGTTGCTACTCATGTGTTTGAGTGGCGCTGCAGGTGATTGCTGCTACTTATAGGTACAACCGGCTGTGCTACTGCTACTGTTGTATGGAATAGAATGCCAATTTTATTTATGCAAGCGTTGTTTCTGTTCATGGCTTTCCAGTGGAGATCTAAATGGCTTTGGGAAATACAGAGCGCCGGCTACGTGAAATTTCACAGAATTGGTGTGAGGAAAAATTCGGCCTGGAGGAGTGGGCAGCACTAATATTCACGATGAGCCAGCATGCCGGTATGCTGGCTCAGCAAGAATATTGTATGTACTTCACGGGCATCAGCTGCCGCCTGGCTACTACCTGCACGTAGCTTGGGTGGCCAGCATGGCCTGTTTGGTCCTCAGCAGACTATTAGCTAGGCGGCAGATGATGCCCGTGAGTACAGAAACGCATTTACTTACTGTGAACCTATTACTGTCATCAGTGGTGAAGAAAAGCACATGTCTGATGACGTGCGCATACGTGCGTGTGCCACTGTACAGCATGGGTTATTGTCGTACATGGGGTTCTGTTGTGCAGCCTACACCTTAGATTAAAAAAAAGTGCTGCCAGTCTTCAGGCGCGCATTGCCTGCAAAGGCTTTTCCTGCCATGCATTTCCGTACTCACGGGCATCAACTGCAGTCTGACTATTAGCCAGGCGGCAGCAGATGCTCCTTTTAGGCAAAAGCGCCTCACACTGAGGTGTGAATCCCTGGCTCTGAAACACATGAAAAGGTTTTCCATGGCACTACAACACATGAAAGGATGATTACGGAGTAATCAATATGAGGAAAAGACCTTTTTTAAAGCCAGGACCTAGGAAGGCACAGTTTGCCTCAAGTTTAAGACCGCGCTCCGTGTGCGGTCATTTAAGCTCTTTTTGACCTGAAACCGATGTCATTATCACACACACTACAGCAATGCTTGCCGTTCTCACTCAAACGCTGACACATACACACACTCTCTAAATAAAACCTGCAGGTTGCCCTGCCTGAGCTGGATGGTGCCATGGAGCCCATCGTGTTTGCTGGCCGTGACAGCAACTCCGGCAAGAGCCACTCCCTGCCTGACCGCATCGACGCCCTGTGCTCTCGTGCCATCAAGTGGGCCTCCCTGCGAAAGAAGAAGAACGCCGAGAAGCGCCTGGCAGTCACTGTGTTCTCCTTCCCCCCTGACAAGGTGGGTTCAGTTTTTTTAGTCTGAAAGTGGGATTTACAGCAAACCACCGCTTTCTGTCATAGTTTGCTGGAATTGGGCCCAGGTTGCTCAGAATAACAACCTTATGGAAAAAACTGCCGGTTATACAAATATGCGCACACGCACACACACACACACACACACACACACACACACACACACACACTCACGCACACACTCCCAGGGCAACGTGGGCACAGCTGCCTACCTAAACGTGTTTGGCTCCATCTTCCGCGTGCTGAAGGAGTTAAAGACTCAGGTCTGTGATTTCGCTGTCTCGTGTTCTTAAGTGCCTCAATTCATTCATACATGTTCTTGGGCGTCTTCCTGGAGCTGTTAAAGTCGCAAGAAAAAGCCCGGTGCTGCTGCTGCGCAGGCGTACACAGGTGGCTCATGGCATTCAAATTGTCCAACAGACCGTGGCCCACAGATCTGCAGCACCTTTAATTCAATTTCTTTTATGACTTGTGAAAATAGGGACGTTTCATGCATAGGTGGTATGAATTGAATAATGATACACAAAAAACGTGTCTGTCTGCTGAAGTAAGACAATCTGGTATGGCTTTGTTTGTGCGGCACTGCGGCACATTCACTGAAATTTGGTCCTTACACTCCCTTTACATAGGGCTACGACGTCGGGCAGATCCCCAACAACGAGACCGACCTCATCCAGAGCGTGCTGCAGGACAAGGAGGCGCGCTTCAACTCTGCCGACCTCAACATTGCCTACCGTATGAAGGTGTGTGGGAATAGGTGTGATTGTGCGTGGCTCAAAGGCGTGAGCCGTGCTTTTTTGCAGCAAATAGGGTTTGCACCTTCCTTATTCACGAACTGGTCATGCTGCACAATTAACTTAGGCCATGATCTCGGAGCAGCACACAAGTATCTGAAGTCAAAAACACTAAAGAGGTCACTGTTCAGCGTCAAGACAACGGCAAACGTTCCTCACAGGTGGACGAGTACCAGAAGCTGTGCGACTACTCTGAGAACCTGGAAGAGAACTGGGGCAAGCCTCCCGGCCAGCTCAACACCAACGGCCAGGAGCTGCTCGTCTTTGGCAAGCAGTTTGGCAATGTATTCATCGGTGTGCAGGTGGGGTGTTGAGGGCCCTTCCGAATCGTGCACCGTGGGTTGCGGTGGGGGTTGCGGTGGGTGTGGGCGTTGTAGCGTTGTCCTTGCTTTTTGAGTGAGCAGCCCTCTAAATGACGGCAAAGGTCATCAGGTCACTGATACCCTTCACCTCTGCCGACTGTTGCTATGCTTGCTGGACTCTTGTCTGCTTGTATTTAGAATTGTAATCCTTTGGTCAACCTTGTCTGCAACTGTACCTAGATAGCCGACCTACAAACGCACACACACACACACACACACACACAACTCTACCACTTATATTTGCCCTCATATTACACAGACACACGCACACGCACGCACACACACATACACACAAACATACACACTACCCATCCCATGTGCACGCAGCCCACCTTTGGCTACGAGGGTGACCCCATGCGCCTGCTGTTCTCAAGGAGCGCCTCCCCCCACCACGGCTTTGCCGCCTTCTACACCTACCTGGAGAAGATCTTCAAGGCCGATGCCGTGCTGCACTTTGGCACCCACGGCTCCCTGGAGTTCATGCCCGGCAAGCAGGTGTGTGTTTACGTATGTGTCCTCCTGACTGCTGGCATGTTGAAAATGCAGCTGGGGTAGATATGCGTCGTTCGTAGGTTCCATTTTTTTTACCATAACATACAGCTTTTCCCTTCCCTCCAAGGCAAACCTAACGATTGTGCTGTCCTGTGTAGCATAACAGCTCACACAATCATCTTAGCTTCCCCTGCCTCCTTCAGCGCACCCCAAATCAGTAGACCACGCAATATTTCTAGTGTCTTTGCGCCCAGAGTGAAGCGTCTTAGCTCATCTGTTTCTAATGCAGTCCCCGTAATGCACATCAGGCTGTCCTACCCAAGTTGTGAACAGACTCATGCCTCACTGCTGTTGCACATGCCTTTTGAAATGCAGGTCGGCATGTCTGGAGGCTGCTACCCCGACGCCCTCATCAACAGCATCCCCAACCTCTACTACTACGCAGCCAACAACCCCAGGTGGGTGCGTCTGTGTGCTTGAGCAGCCAACACGCATGCTGTCAAGAGGTCGAAATAAAGGTTGTGCTCTCTGTTGTATACTCCTTGCCGTGCCAAATTTTGGGAAGGAGAGCTGTCCATGCCTTTTTGCCTGTAGGGATAATAGCTTCCTGCATTACTTTCGATGACACGTCCTGCTAATTGGGACCATAAAAATGTGCAATTAAGCCATGTGCTTCAAACCTGGCTTAAGTGCACATTTTTGATGGTTCCAATTAGGAGTTGTCAACCTGGACCCTCCCAGCCATGCATCTTAAATCCCAGCTTGTAGTTTTTCTTGGACACCACATGTGCATAAAGTCGCAGGTGACAGAGAAAGGCTAAACAATGTTGAGCTGGTATTCAAACTTTTTCCCTTTCAAGGTGCAGGAAAAGCATTATCCACCTCCCATCAAAAAAATGACTGCAGTAATGACTCATTTGGTTTATGCAGTGAGGCGACTATTGCTAAGCGCCGCTCGTACGCCAACACCATCAGCTACCTCACCCCTCCCGCTGAGAATGCGGGCCTGTACAAGGGCTTGAAGGAGCTGAAGGAGCTGATTGGCAGCTACCAGGTGAGAGGGGGTCCGTCCGGATTGGGGCTTAATTTATTACCCGGTACCGTGTACTAAAGGTGGACCAGTCGCTTGTTTCGTCATCACTTTGGTTTCAGAAATTGGAGTCTGCGTTTGCTTAGGTGGCTTTTGGTTTTACGTTGGAAGGATGTGGCACGTGCGACGATCGTCAGTGCCTTTCTTCCTTCCTTAGAGGGGCATCAGAAAACTCTTTTTTTGGTTGGTCAGCACACCAACTGGCACGCAGGGAAGGCCTCGCTCTTGAGCAGTCACCACATCTAAAGAACTGCTGGGATGTTCATGTTAGCACGCACTAGCTGATAAGAGTCGATGGCATTTAGCACTGTTTGTCCATTCCATTGTCGTAGGTGGCCGTCAAGAGCCCAAAGGTTGTCAACGCACTTTCTCGTCTAATGTGTGTCTTTTCTGACAGGGCCTGCGTGAGGGTGGACGTGGCCAGCAGATTTGCCTGACCGTCATCGAGACCGCAAAGCAGTGCAACCTGCAGAACGATGTCAAGCTGCCTGAGGACGAGGAGTCTGCCAAGCTGCTGACGGTATGCACAATCAATCTCTCGAATATGGCAGTGGTCTGTACCCATGATGTAATAGTTGATGAAGCAGTTGCAGATAGTTGTGAGTGGTGGCTTTTCTGAGTGACTGTTTAGTTAACTCAGTGCAGGCCTCAGTAACGAAGCCTGCACAAGGCAGGTGCCCTAGTAATTCACATAATTAAGCAATCCTCTTCGCTCACCCCTGTCGAACACTCAATGCCTTCCTTTTTGTAGCTGGATGAGCGCGACCAGGTCATCGGCAACGTGTACCGCAAGCTCATGGAGATTGAGAGCCGTCTGCTGCCCTGTGGCTTACACGTGGTGGGCATCATGCCCTCGGCTGCTGAGGCCGTGGCCACGCTGGTCAACATCGGCGAGATCAACCGCCCCGACAACAACCCCCCCATCAAGGTGCGGCTTTGGCTGTGGGGTGTGCATGTTCTGTGCGGCTCTCTCTGTCTGGTTACGAAACCTCAGACGTGTGAACGACTGGTGCGCGCTCAAGATAAGGCCATTGGTGGCTGACGTTGGCAATATGGCTGCCCTGCTTCCCTATCCTCTTCTCTGCATCATCACCAGCCCAGAATGGTGCCTACAACAGTGCCTAGGAAATGAATCGTTTTTTCATTGGAGCACTTGCACAGATTTAGGTCATCCCTGCCACTGTGCAAAGGCGCTGCCTGCTTCCCCTCCAAAAAACACACCCTCACCTTTTCATACATTTTACGCCATCCTGGCCGCTTCCTTTGCTGTGATTGAAGTGATTATATGTAACGCACGGCCTCTGAAATCCCTCGCATTGCTTGTCGTTTGCTTGACAGGGCCTGCCCGGCATCATGGCCGCCTCCATCGGCCGTGACATTGAGGAAGTGTACCGCACAGCCAACCGTGGCATCCTGTCTGAGGTGGAGCTGCTGCAGCAGATCACTGAGGCCTGCAGGGACTGCGTGAACGAGTTCGTCAAAGGTGAGTATAGTGCACATGTGCGTGCGTGTGTGCCACTTATATCAGGGGTTGTTGCTTCAGTTGTTGCCTAGCTTGCGCAGCCTGGTTATGTGCATGCTGGAGAGTTGAGTGAGCTGTCCTGTTATTCCTAATTTTGCAAATTATCTGAAACTGTGTATGCACATGCATGCATTTGCGCGCACGCATGCGCGCACGCCCCCCCCCCCCCCCGCGCACACACACACACACACAAAAACACACACACACACCCACACACACACACACACTCTCTCTCACTCACACACACACACACACACACACACACATACTCTCTCTCTCTCTCACTCACACACACAGATCGCACTGGCCTGGATGGCCGCATCGGCCAGAGCTGGCTCAC
>Ga0307942_1002344_pt1 | contig 15343 bp, 19 predicted proteins | sample OrgLakmetagen175_FD_201846 | JGI IMG/M metagenome (GOLD analysis project Ga0307942, IMG submission 201846) | Saline water microbial communities from Organic Lake, Antarctica - #175 | ecosystem: Environmental > Aquatic > Non-marine Saline and Alkaline > Saline | place: Antarctica: Organic Lake...
AGTTCAAGATGAGAAGCATGTGCTTTTCTTTTGCAAGTGTGCTGAAGTGTGCGAGCTGCGCATGAGATACAGAGACCTTTTTGAAGGAATGTTTAAGACTCTGCGTGTGTTTGCTCCTTCGAGCTCTAAATTTATTCCTTTCTTAACTTGTCATCACAGTATCACTGATTTTGAGATCAATGCATTCCTGAATCAAGACTCATACAGACTCCTCACATTTGTGTCAGATATAGTTTCAATTTTCGACACTGGTTGATTTTGTTTCACCAGCCAATTGCCATCAGCCAGAGACTCGCGCTGTAGGTCATCCTTGTAACCCCTTGTAACCCCTTATTCCTGTTATGAGGCATTCTTTGGACCAGAAAGTTATGGCCAGAAAGGCGAAGGCAAGAAAGTGCACGGCTGAGAATGTTGGAAATATCCAAGCGAAGGCAGAGATGTAATATAGGCTTGTGATTTCTTATTCTGTCATCCCATCAGCCAGGAACAATCCCCAAAGGTACACCAAAATGTGTCTAATAAGTCCTCATAATTCTGCTGGAATGGTGAGTGTCATGTGGTGTCAGATTGTCAAGCTCTCCAGTCCCCAATGATATGTTCGTGTAGAAGGAGCTGTTCACGTAGAAGGAGCTCGGACTGTTTCAGATTGATAGACTCGCGAGATCGTAAGGCATCCAAAAATTGCTGAGAAGTAGGAAAATCTTGGAGCGCTTGCAGAATTTGATAAGTCCATGTATCACTTCTGTTTGCAAGAAGAAGATAAGTCGCTTAAAATGTGCTAAAGACTCATTCAGAAGGGTCTTCAGGGGTGTCCCGCTGTATAACTAGGAGGAGGGAGCTCATGTACGTGAGATCAAAAAGAAGCCATCCTAACGTCAGCGGTGCTGCTAGCTGAATGCTGTCCTCCAAGTTCCATCCAAGCAGGAACTGCACATGCCAGAACGCGCAAAGACGTAAGTGTGCGATGATGCCAAGACACACAAAAGTGATCTTTTATTGTTCAAGTATTGAAGTTAAGGTAGAGATTGGTTTCCGCTGCCAGCAAAAAACAATTTATGCGCAAGGGGTGATAACAGAACGAGCATGGATTAAAGAAATGGAGACGGAGCTGTCGGACAGCAAAGTATTCACGCTACCAGGCGGATTCAAACCCGTGACCCTGAAGAGTCTGGTCTCTTCCACGGGCCACTAAGCTTTCAGGGCAGCTACTCCAAGCACTTAAGAGCATACAAAAGGGCAAATTTGATGCTTGACGCACCATTAAGAATCTGGCTTGATCTGGCACTCGAACCTACTACTCCTTAATTGATGATTTAACGTGCATTCGTGCAGTCCCCTTTGAATTTCAAGAAGTCAGGACCCTTAATTAGTTGTTTAAGCAACTCTGCGCACTCAGTTCGTGCAGAGAAGTGCCCAGATGTGCAAAGAAGGAATCCTACAAGAGGTTGAAATTAAAAAGCGCCTCCTCGCCGCCCGAAAAAGGGGTGTTTAAAGCAATGATCTTGATTTTTAGTGAGCATTTAGGGTGAGATGAGGGGCCGGTTCCCGGACCCTCTTTGACCCCACTTTTGGCAGGGGACGCTACAAATCACTGAGCCTCCTCCTCCCTGTGCAAAACAGGGAATTCCTTCATGCAGATGATTTGCAGAATGATTTCTAAGGACGATAGCACCAACAAAAAGCTGGATGCCGTACATGGTTCACTCAAGCAAACTAGACTGTGACACTTGGCAGGGCATCCTTGGGAGCATACACAAAAGCTCCTACACTGAGGTAGTTGCCGAACAGCGCGCATCCAAAAATAGCAGAAATGCACCTTATTTGCCCAGTGGCAGAAATCAGGGCCTGCACTTCCGTACATGGTCCTATAAGGCCACACTTCAGCTTGCATATCTTGATTTGATGTGTATGATTTGAGGCACCTATCTACGAACGAAGGAAACAGTGGCATTTGGTTCAAAAGCCGCACTTCTACACCCATGCCACCTCATTTACTTCTATGTTCCTGGCAAGGCAATGGCACAAATGAAGCCCCTAACTTACTACCTAGACCTCAAATTCACCGCTTTAGGTTTTTTGAAGGTCACATTTTAGCTGTTTGCTTTGATTTCTCTAGCAATTGATTGAAATTGAAGTTGTGAAGTTCATGATAGGGACGAAAGTTGGCAGGGAGTTGTGGGCCTGACCGACAGGCAGCCAGCAAGCTAACCATACTTGCACAAACACACACACACACTTGCGCGCACACACTTGTACACACACAACAAAACAAAACACAATTGTAACGTAGACACAGACACTTAAGCACACACACTTGTGCACACACTTGCACACACACACACACTTGCGTGCACACACTTGCACACACACAACACAACAAAACACATATTTGTAACGTAAACACACCTGTGGAACTAAGAATGCTACAGCTAAAGCCACGCCGATGCTATTGATGGTAGAGTACGCGGCCTCTCGACTGCTGGCAGGGATCTGGAAAAAGAAAGTGCACGTGTCAGTGTGAGCTGTTCAGGACCCTACCCCTTGTGAAGTATGAGCCAGTGTAAGAAAATGCGTGCTCTGCTTGTTTTCAGAGGAATGGTCAAGGGAAGCTGCTGAGCCAGTGTATAAAAAGACGTGCTCTGTTAGTACTCCCTAACCCTGCTCTGTTAGTCCTCCCTAACCATGCTCTGTTAGTACTCCCTAACCCTGCTCTGTTGCTAATCCCTAACCCAAAGTGTAAAAAAGGCGTACTCTGTTAGTATTTATAGGAATGGTAGCCAAGGGAAGTTGCAAGGTAAAGAAACAGACATCTTGCCACTGCCAATTTAAGCTTCATCCTTGTCTTGCTTTTGTACAGCATGCTTTATTTTTTCTGTCAAATCAATAGACACAGTAACCTTCAGACGATCATCAAATGGATCACAAACATCATCAAAGGGATCACAAACATCATCAAATGCATCACAAACATCGTCAAATGGATCACAAACATCATCAAATGGATCACAAACTTCATCAAATGGATCATAAACTTCATCAAATGGATCACAAACTGTAACCTTCAGACGATCATCAAATGGATCACAAACATCATATCCACTTTTTGGGTGCATCTGCCAAGAAGCCAAGCTAGCAGCCTGCATCCTCACGCTTGTTCTTAAAAGATGTTTATGAACAACTGCATTGTGCACCTACCCCCCTTGGCTAGCACCAGCGACTAGACACGCATACCGCAATTATGCGACATTTAAGAATTGCCTTCATTTTCTGCGATGATGCACCATGTTTTGTCCCCCCTCCCTTGTGAAAGGGCATGGCACAATTAAGCCTCCCTCACCCTGCACTGTAAAATTTAACACTTCCTACACCTTCTACCCTTACCCTGTACTGTAATGTTCAACACTCCCAGAATCAAGCATAGGAGAGGGGGGTATGACTGCTTTGTCTCATCAACTGCCCCTCCTCTTGCTCTACTTTCCTCATCTCAAACACTCCCAGAATCAAGCATAGGAGTGGGGGGTATGACTGCCTTGTCTCATCATCTGCCCCTCCTCTTGCTCTGCTTTCCTCATCTCAAACACTCCCAGAATCAAGCATGTGAGTGGGGGGTATGACTGCATTGCCTCTCATCACCTGCCTCCCCTCTTGCTCTGCTTTCTCTTCTCAAACACTCCCAGAATCAAGCATCGGAGTGGGGGGTACTGCATTGTCTCATCATCTGCCCCCCCTCTTGCTCTGCTTTTCTCATCTCAAACACTCCATCCGGCAGTACCTGCCTGAGCTTTTCTCACCACCAGGCTCTCCTCAAACACCGCCTTCGCCTCTTGCTCAGCTTTTCTCACCTCAAACAGTGCATCCGGCAGCACCAGCTTGAGCACAGAGTTGTAGATGGGATACAGGAGAGCCTCCATCTTGAAAAAGGGCCGGCTGACGTAGCCCAGCGTCATCCCCAGCGTAGCCCTCAATGCATCCCCTGCAGAGTGCATGCACACACACACACACACAGACATCAACGTTTGCTCCTGCTGGTCACGAAATCAGGCGCAAAGTTTGCTCCAACATTCCGCTCAAGTTCAAGACCTTGGTGCCTTCATGACACTTTGGCATGGGATCTGCTAGACTACTGACCTTATTGTTAGTCCAGAGGTGCTTGCACTGTCTAGAAAAATTGCGTACTTCCAATCATGCAAGCACCTTCTGCTATGTAACCACAGAACGCTTTGACGTCACAACGTTGCGGTCAAGCAGAGAAATCACATGTAAGGCGCTTTTCCTTGTCTGATTTCGCAGCTAATATCTTAAAACACACCTCAGGGCATTTACATCCTACACTGGGGGGGTGCCTTGGAGACATCAAAGAGTGAGCACAGCATTGCTGCAAAGGCATCGACACCCTTTTAAAGTGCATTGCAAAGCGTTCTTGCTTCCTCGTTTAGTCAAGGCCCTAGATCGTGTAATTGACGTCAGGGTCTGAGTCAGTGTGCTACCTTAATAATAATGGCGAACGAGGAGAGGCAAACAAGGCACAGACAGGACACCCGTGAACCCATATTGCCTGGATGTCAATTCTGAGCAGTATCCCTCATGAAACCACTAGTCAATCTATTTTGAGCATTATCATTTGTGAGTAGGGTCGGCTGAAACGTTGCTTATAAGGGTAATCCAACAGATGCCACTTCTGTGCTTCGTGCGATACATACATACATATATCCACGTAACATCGGCCCAAAGCAAATGCACCGCATATGACCGTATATTTGGTGATGTCCCTGCCAAAAATAAAGTACATACACCGCATATATATTAGATTCTGGCCAACCCTACTCATGAACCACCTACCAGGCCCCTATTGTCACTCAGATGATGCACCCCGCAAAAAAAGTGCCCGAGAAATAGGCACTCTATTGACAGGGGCTGTGTTTGCAGGACAAATGACTGAACAAAACCTCCACAACAATACGCTCAACACAATCATGAGTGCTCTCTGTTGCCAAGGAAAGCATGCACACCGGAGCAGTAGCCGAGGCTGACATGAATAGTAAGGCCAAGACAAAGAGCATACGTAAGACACATCAACCTTTGGTTCATTGAGATATGCCCCTTTGTCTGCCACTAAATAAAAAGTAAGGCCAAGACAAGGAGCACGTAAGACACATCAACCTTTGGTTCATTGAGATATGCCCCTTTGTCTGCCACTTAATAAAAAGTAAGGCCAAGACAAGGAGCACGTGAGACACATCAGGCCCGACCTAGGAGCTGCACTACCTAGGCTCCTACTAGAGTGCGAGGTCTGTACAGACCTGTGTCTAGGTGGCCCACAAGTTCACAGCCATAGAACAAAAAGCCGCAGGTAACAAATTGGAGGAACAGCGCCAGCTTGACGACCTGCACAAAAGCACAGGCAAAGGCGTGGACTTTGTGGTTGGGTGTAGGCCACATAGAACAAGGTCGGCCAGAAAAGTACATGCATACAACATTTATAGCCACGTATATGCATGTATGCATGTATGCATGTGTGTGTGTGTGTGAACTTGTGAAAGTCTTCCTACTAAAATTGCCGTACGTATAACAGTATGCCATACGTATAAACATGGCCCTGTCCAACCTTACTAAGCTCATTATCTTGTACTCAAATCAGAAAAGCACTGGCCCACAGGCCGCATTGGATTAGTGTCACCTCAAACACAAGTGAGTGACAGATTGGCAGCCGAAAGACGGTATAGCTGGAGGGCTTGAAAACGCTGCGAAGCGGCTTTGCCCCCTCGGTGAGTAAAACTGAAGGCCAGCGTGCAAGCATAAAAACTCTCGGCTAGTGCTCACTATGCCGCCTTGATCTGTCTGGGGATCACCATTGTAAAATGGCCATCGGCACAGGGCGCCTTCTCTTGAACAAGCGCCTTACCAAGGACATGCGCCTTACCATGGACATGTGCCTTACCATGGACATGCGCCTTACCATGGGCATGCGCCTTATCATGGGCATGCGCCTTACCATGGACATGCGCCTTACCATGGGCATGCGCCTTTCCATGGGCATGCGCCTTACCAAGGACATGCGCCTTACCATGGACATGCGCCTTACCAAGGACATGCGCCTTACCATGGACATGCGCCTTACCATGGACATGCATACAGCCTGGGTTTAACAATGAGTGGTAGAATAGTCTAACAGTACCCGGTACCAATGTGGCTCCTTGTCCTTGATGAATATGGTTTTTACTGGTATTCACCGCCTGCAAATTCCTCAATACTATTTTGTGAGCTTGGTTATCAAACGGTCTTGTAAGTTGCGAAAGAAGAGTAAAATTACGCAGGCAGTGAAAACCAATCCTCACATTATTCAAAGGAAAGGAGACACTTTGGTATTGGGTACCGTGAAACTCCTCCACCAATCGTATGTTGCGCTTATTGATGGTGGCCTATTACATGTATCATTGAGCAAAAGTAAAAGCTGACGTTGATTAAGGTCAGCATGCAGTAGGGTACGGCCTCCAAACCAAAGCTTGATCTCAGCCCACACCATCTGGGCTGGGAAAATGCCAGAGCCCCAAATGGAACATAAGAGTGAGTTCAGGCAATCACAGGTCTTTTTTGTTGTAATGCAATTGTCTACAGTACCACAGTAATATCATAGAGTAAGACTTATGGTACTACAGCTCTACCATAGAGGAACCTTGCACCTTGCTTTATTTGTGCACCTTGCCAAAGATAAGCGGTCAGTGAGCCTCGACACGAAATTTATGCAGGCCTCAGCGGGCAATCCTTTTTTGTGTCTGCTGATATTTCTCCAAAGATCGAAGCTACCCCAAGCAGTCCATGCCTATACTGTAGGGTGGGCCCAAATCATATACCTATATAAGGTGTGTGTACGGTATTCTTGGCAGAAAAATCACCAAACTACGGTTAAATACGGTGTGTACATATACCCGAATCTGGCCAACCCTACTAAAAAGTCACAAGAGCACGAGCATCGAGGAGAAGCAGGGGAGAAGCAGGCAGGTGCATCTCTGTGTCTAAATAGAGAAGAGAGAACAGCAGCTTTGTGAACCCAGATACAGACACAAACACACACAAGCACATAAATACACTCTCACATACGCACACGCACACGCATACCCACGCCTGCAAACACATACACGCACACACGAACACACACATGCACACACCACTTCAGCTTGCCTCTGAGAAAAAGGCTAGAGGGTCCCTGTCCAGCCCCATGGCTGCCATGTAGGGCCCAAGCTTTGTTTCAGCTAGACGCTTGAAGAAGTCGTTTGATTCTGACGAAAGCAGCTCTTCATAGGACACCTCGTCTAACATCTGGATCAGCTCTGGTTCTGCATCCCGTTTCAGCTCGCGCTTGATGTCCTGCAGCAGCACGTGTTGCAGCGCGTGTGTGTGCATGTGTGTGCTTGTGCGTATGAGTGTGTGTGTCTGTGTGTCTGTGTCTGTGTCTGTGTGTGTGTGTGTGTTTCTGTGTGTATGTGTGAGCTTGCGTTCTTGTGTGTGTATGTGTGTGTGCGTAAGTATGTCATACGAGTGTCTTCTATACTTGTGTCTTCTGTATCTGTGCGCATGCCAATTGCATGTTCAAGTGAACGTCACATTGAAGTGTTGTCACAGAGTTGCAACTGGCCTCCTTGCCAACGATTAGTACCTGGGCGACCCATTGCATCACAAAACATACCTCCCAGATGGGGGCCAGCTGCTTGTCAATGTCTGCTTTTTCAAGCCGCTCTGATTCACGCAATGAGCTGCTGCAAGGCAATACACAGTACGCAGAGTTAGCAATTGTATGGGCATCTACAAGAAGAGAGGACACCTGCTATGTATGAACCCTCATTGAGGATGCCCCACACAGAAGCTGACCACCTGCTGGTTGACGCATCCTCCTGCTGCCTGCCTGCAGAGCCCCTATCCTCCTTTGCTTCTTCTTGCTGCTGGTTGGGCGGTAAGGCTCTCTGGGGTGCAAGACTCTGCGTTCGTTTTATTGAGCACAAGCATGTGTGTGCGTGTGTGTTGTGTGTGTGTTGTGTAATTGTGTGTGTTGTGTGTGTGCGTGTGTAACTGCATGTGTTTGTGTGTATGTGTGTTTGTGTGTATGTGTGAATGTGTGTAAGTGTGTGTGCGTGTAATTTTGTGTGTTTGTGCATTTGTGTGTGTGTGTGTGTGTGTGTGTGTGTGTATGTAAAATGCGTGCATGTGTGTGTGCGCGCGTGCGCGTGCGTGCATGTGCGTGCGCGTGTGTGCATGTGTGAATGTGTGTGTGTTGTGTGTGTGTGTGTGTGTGTGTGAGAGAGAGTGCGTGTATGTGTGTGTATGTGTGTTTGCAAATGTGTTTTTGTGTGTGTTTGAGAACATGTGTATGCGTGTGTGTGTGTCTGTGTGTGTGTGTGTGTGTGTGTGTGTGTGTGTGTGTGTGTGTGTGTGTGCGCGCGCGTGTGTGTGTGTGTGTGTGTGTGTGTGTGTGTGTGTGTGTATGTGTGTGTGTGTGTGTGTGTGTGCGTGCGCGCGTATGTGTATAAGGTGGGTGTGTATCTCACCCGGCGCCTTTCCTTGTGCTTGTGCCGCGCGCCAAATGGGAGACCAGTGCCTCTTGCTTGAGGGCAGGGCTGTGCAACACTGAGCCTAGCACTGCCCGTGAAATCTAATAAGGAAGTATGCATTGCAAAAGTTCAACAGGAAGTTCAGAACGAAGTTTTGCCCCAATTATGAACACTTACACCACCACGACTTTACTATTATATATTTTCTTGCGCACTCCTCACATAATCAATAAAAAAACTCAATTGTACCATCCATCCTATCAGAGTTCAGGACAATGCCCCAACAGAGCGTACTTTGGAGAGAATACGTGGAATCTGGGGAGGTAAGGCTAGCGGCCTGTACTGTCAGGGCAGGGGTTGTGGCCCTGGCTTTTCCAAGGCCAGGGACCCCACACAATGTGCGCCGTGCTTCTATTACAGGTGACGCCAGAGCACTTTCAACTGGCAACCACAAGTGAGCCTGCGCCAGTCCAAGATAATGAAGCCCTTGTGGAAGTTCAGTACCTGAGGTAAGGAAAATGAGTACATGAGCTGACATGAGGCAAGGAAGTTCACGCTCGCAAGTATTCGTATTTGCAAAGGTTTGCTTTTGCCAGGTATCAAGAAGGGCAACCAAATGAGGGTGACCGAGCCGATGCCTACTTACTCCATTACACTCCATTACATTACAACATGTATATATCGATTCCCTCCCCTTTTTCCTACCTCACACTCACAGTGTGGATCCTTACATGCGGGGACGTATGAGGAACTCGGCTGGTTATTTTGTAGGGCCGCTACAGCCAGGTGCCAGAATGTTCCTCGCTCACGTGCCTGTGGATTTGCAAGTGAACAAGCTGCATCTCCTTTCCTGCTTTTCTGATGATGAAATAACACCTTAAACACCTGGCAAGCAATGTGGCAGAAAGGAAGCAAAGCCATAGGATTGGCGACAGGCGATAAAATAAAATAAATCTTACTGGGGAAGCCCCACATCCGGGCTACTTTGGTGCACATTACGAAGCTGGCCACTGTAGCAAACGTGAAGCCATCTTCACTCAACTTTGATTTGACCTCTTCTCCTCTCCACGCAGGCAAGCCTGTTGAAGGCGGCGGAATTATCCTAGTGAAAGAGGTGGGCAAATCTGGTCCAGACTGGTGTTTTAAACTGAACGGTCGGTTCAGCTGATTTGAGCTAACACCTTCCGTCTGCTCCCTCACGTTACAGAGCAAGATTGAGGGGGTGAAAAACGGCAGCTTCTTCTCTGGCATGATGTAAGTCTGAAAGCAGCACTTTGTGTGTTGTATTGTGTGTCTTTTGTGTCGTGAATTTGTCACTGTGGTAACTTGCCGCTTTGCTAACTCCTCATACTCACACCCGTTTGTGCTGCATGCCCGTTTGAACCACAGTCCGTGGGTCACACCGCAAATCATGACAAAGGTATGCTTGCCAGCATGTTTTCATGTGCATTTATCTGCCCCCAGAAATGACTGCATTCTTGTGTATTAATTTTGAATGAAAGTTTCCTGTCACATCAATGCCGATTACAGAAGATAGGCTAGGCTGGATGTGCATGGAGCTTTGCTCACTGAATATCTAGGTCAATGAATTTAGTCAATGAATGGATATCTGGTCAATGAATGAATATCTAGTCATCTGCCCCCTCTCCTCTTTCTCACTTCTTGTTCTGTCTGGATGTGCACTTTGGATCTCTGGCTGTGCATATGCTTCACAGGACCAGATCAAGGCAATGATGCCGGTTGATCTGGATGTGCTCAGGAAGGCAAAGCTGCCTCTCAGGAGCTACCTTGGCCTGCTAGGTCTCACAGGTGACTCTACTCATTTTTCCGACTGTGACTGTGAGTAGTAAAAGGGGTATCCAGCAACCTCTTGAGTGTTGTCCCCAGTCACACCTGAAAGGTGTCAAAGTGCTCGATGGTTGGCCTAGCATCATACTGATGTATACAATGCATCAGCATATGTATACAACAATGGGTGCTGAGTGGTATGTCGTTTCCAACCTGGTTTGGGACCAAACTTATCCAATCATTTTACTTAATCAGGGAACTGTTCATGTCTTCTATTGCAGGCATGACTGCGTACGCTTCCATCGTTCGAATCGGGAAGCCCCAGAAGGGGGAAACCGTGTTTGTCAGTGGTGCTGCAGGTAAGAAAGACTGTGTGTGTGTGTGAAACAAACTTGTCTTTCGTCAACAAAGCTCCCAGCAACAAGTGTTACATTAATTTGCACCTGTGTCAGCAAAGCATCTCTCACTCGTTTAAGGAAGGAGATGCGGTTGCACCTTGCATGCCACTGTCCATATAAACCATGCTTCTATCCATCCACTCACATCAGACAATGCCTCTGTTTTGCAACGTTTTGCAGGCGGTGTGGGGATGGTTGTGGGTATGATGTGTAAGAACGTCTACGGTTGCCGGGTGGTGGGCTCAGTAGGGAGCGATGAAAAGGTGGGCAAGAAAGGGCAGTGTTTTCATGGGTTGCGCTTAGAAATTGTGCTGTAGATGTATAGCTGCCAAATGGTGCAGGGAAGCGATGTACAGGCAGAGTAATATCAGAAGATGGCGTTTTGGGGTAATGGTTGCATGTCGCAGGAATGTCCGCAAGCTGCCAAGCTGAGCTACGAGCAGAACCCAATGCTCCATTCGCTTAGGATAGCTTAATCTCTGTAAGCTACGACCTGCTCGCGGTCATCAAAAATGACCAAACTGCTGCACATGAAACAGGAAATCATTGCAGTGTGCAGCCCATCTTGTAGCACAACACTCGCCCAGCGGCATGCCCCATTACATGATCTGTTATAAGCCACTCCTGGTCTTGTAGGTATATTTCTCGCTCACCACTAAGATTGTCGTGCAGACAACAAGTGCGCGCAATCTAACGGCTGTCGGCGTGCATGTCAAGGTCACAACACGCAGAAAAAGGGCTGAAGTCAATGAACCGAAATGTATTTAATTTGCAAGTGAAGATGTGCTGCAGCACTAGACTGAATATCTGCGGATAGCCAGCCCGCACCCTGTCAATCAAAAGTGCCGGTGCATTTGTCCGTTCCATGATCTAAATCTGCTCTAGACGGCCTGGAAGCATATGATGTAGGGCAACGGCCTTGGGACCTTGAAGAAAGTAAGCTTGCTGCTATGGTGAAGCCCCTTCCTTTGCCTATATGCCTATATGAAAGGATGTAATCATTGCCCAAAGGACACAATCAAGCCCTTGATGATTTTCTTTCTCTTTCTTAATCTTACTCTTATCAAATAATTCTGGCATGATACGACATAGTCGACTCAAATCTTGACCGAGGAGTCCTGTCCTGTCGTGTTTCTGCTGCAAAGGTGAAGCTTGTCACGGAGGAGCTGGGCTTTGATGCTGCGTACAACTACAAGACCACGCCGCACATGGAGGCACTGAACAAGCTGTGCCCAGATGGAATTGACATGTACGTGCACCCTCAATGAATGAGTCCATACGTTATTGTAATCAAGCAAGTTCTGCACTAACGATTGGTTACTAGCTAGTATCATACTAGCTAGCCAGCCGTTGGCATGCCACCTTGTGCAGGTCCCTCTGCTTTCAGCATGCTAGACAGTATGTACACTCTTCCCACAGTTTGTGCACTCTTCACAACAGTATGTGCACTCTTCACACTCTTGCTGGCACTGCATGTGATACCTTGCCTCCTTACCTCATCCGTGAGTTACGGACCATGACATACATGGTATGGATGACTTGAGGGATAGGTTGCTATCACCTAGTGAAAATGTGACGCATGCCTACTCTCAAATCCATTTGTAGGTACTATGACAACGTGGGTGGTGAGACGCTCGAAGCGGCGATAGAGAAGTGCAACAGTGGAGCGCGCATCGTAAGTTATTGAATTGCATAGAAGAGACAAGCGTTCATGTTAAGGCACTCGTCGCCTCCAAAAGTGTGGGCGTATGTACGTGTGTGGTAGGCGAATTTCTGAATCGTGATGCAGCATTTTGCCTTAGTGTTGGTTGTACCCTAAAAAGGTCAATATTCAATAATAAGCCCCCTTTTTCCCTCGCGTAGGTGGCTTGTGGGATGATCTCGCAATACGACAAAAAAGGGGACGACCGTTACGGCGTAAAGAACTTAGCGAACGTTGTATTTAAGAAGCTGAAAATTGGTAAGCAACATGGCGCGCTGCTTTGCCTGACCCCTGCACTGTTTCAGACCTGAGCTACCCTTTTGATCATGTCTTACAAGGTCGGGAGGATATACATGGTGTCTGTTTTGCTTCATTTCTGTGGTGTGTGTGCCTGTGTATGTGTATGTGTGCGTGCGCGCGCGTGTGTGTGTGTGTGTGTGCGTGTGGTCAGGGATATTAAGCTTTGTACAGCACTTTCCGTAAAACAAAGGATGCCCACACGCATGGATTCTCACAAACAATTACAATAAGTTCCTCCAGACGTAGAGCTTACTTATACAACAAGCACAACCCCCTGGTACGTCTCTTCTTGTCTTGCCAACACAATGCTGCGTAATCGCTTCCTACTTGCAGAGGGCTTTTTGCTTTTCCAATTCCTCCCTGAAATCCTTCCTGGTAAGACTTCTGATTCAGTAATTAGCCATTCAGTGTTGCAATCAGGCTTGTTTTGGACTTTTTTGCAAGTATGTCACTCAGCTTTGCACGCGAGCAGAACAAACTACCATCACCATGCTGCACACAAAACCAGGAGTGAAAATGTGTGTTGGACCAATTAAATGTGTGCAAGGCCTTTTGTAAAATGAGCCAAGGCCCACGCAGATATGCGAGGGCTCGCGCAAGAATTTAACAACTTCAACATTTCCAACATCAACATCCAGCATTCAACACTCCTCCTTGTTGCTTTTTGGTACAGAGTTCTTTGAGACAATGCCCAAGTGGGTAGCTGAGGGCAAGATCAAGGACTTGGAGTACATCGTCAAGGGGCTGCCCAATGCTGGTCAATGCTTTGTGGACATGATGGTAAGCACAGATGTAGTGCAATCATCTAACAAGAGTTGCAAGAGAAACATGTAGTTGTGCAGCAATTGAACCACGCCATTCAAGAGAGCCAAACATGTGCTTCAAGCTTGCTTGGGGCGCTAGCTCAGATTTGGAAGTGTGTATGTTAGCGTCTTGAGGGAACCGTGGCAAGGAAGACTGCGTTTAACCGCAACTGCCATTTTATCTTTTGGCGATGGAGCAAAAATTTTGCCTGTGCTGCAGTATCTTATAACAGGATCAAATCACCTCTTCATCTGCGCTTTCTTAATCCTTTTTTTCAATCGTCTCACGTATGGATGTAGCAACAACACCTGCCACCCAAGGTTCTTGAATGGTTTTAACCGAAATATTTATGAATGCCCCACTTTGCAGAATGGCAAGAACAAGGGCAAGGCGCTGGTGCAGGTCGTTGACAAGGACCCTGTGTTGGCCTAATTTAACAAATTGGATAGGTAGTTGGGTTTATTTGGACTTATGTCTATACTGATGTGAAAATATCTATATTTCGCAATTGTGGTACCTGTGATACAAATTTTTATATACTGGACTTACTAATATAAAAGCTGCGCGTTGCTAAAAGGAGACTAGAAAGCCACAGACAAAAAAGGGACCACTTGTCACTTGTCTGGGTATCTACACAAGTAAAGAGGCATCGCTCCAGAGGTTTGCCGTGAGAAGCTGGAGGTTTGCCGTACAGGATAAGAGCAAACAAAACCACAGCTACAGAATTTACGAGGTTAACAAAAAAGGCCTGCAGTCAATAGTGCGACTGTTAGCCTGCTCCTTTAAAGGAAATAGTTCATGGAGGGTTACAAGGGTTACAAGGATGGCCTACAGCCCGAGTCTCTGGCTGATGGCAATTGGCTGGTGAAACAAAATCAACCAGTGTCGAAAATTGAAACTAAATCTGACACAAACTTGAGGAGTCTGTATGAGTCTTGATTCAGGAGTGCATTGAACCATCTCAAAATCAGTGATACTGTGATGATAAGAAAGGAAGAAATTCAGAGCTCGAAGGAGCAAATACACGCAGAGTCTTAAACATTCCTCAAAAAGGTATCTGTATCTCATGCGCAGCTCGCACACTTCAGCACAATTGCAAAAGAAAAGCACATGCTTCTCATCTTGAATTTCTTCACACTCACATTTATCACAGATGCTAGAACCCCCATGCCATTTGCAAGACTCCACTCTCAAATGGTGTGCACGCAATCTGAACCTGCTGAAATTCCTCAACACATGTTTGTCCAAATCCTTGTACAAGTAGGAGGGGATAGAAAAAGGAGAGCCTCTAGGACCACTCTCAGAACTCCCACACCACTTGTGATACGTCACTGCTTTCTTGTTTACTGCGCGAGGACATGAAAAATTAGCTTCCCTCCATATATACCTTCAAATGTCTGAAACGCAAATCGCAAAGAACTCTTGCATGGGAACCTGTGTGGCTCTCAGCATATTCTGTTTGAACATTGCACTACCTTGTAGTCCCTTGAACGCATTTGAGACTTGAGCAGACCAGCAAGAACTATCAAAAGAAGCAAGATGCAAATCAGTTTATTGAAGAATGGTTTTAAGCCAGGGTCGAGTCTCTCTCGAACAAAGGCTGGGAACTGCACTACAGACTGCCATTCTCCTGATACTCTCTCTCTTTCTCTGCTGTTTCTCAAATCCGACTTACTTGACGCACTGACGTATACTATACCACACACACACTAGTCGGCTGCCGCGCCTCTCCTCCCCAGGGCTGGGAAGTTTACTCAACCATCTGGCTGAGCATTGTGTAGTTTACTGAGCTAATTGAATACCGCAAT
>Ga0307942_1002347_pt1 | contig 15340 bp, 15 predicted proteins | sample OrgLakmetagen175_FD_201846 | JGI IMG/M metagenome (GOLD analysis project Ga0307942, IMG submission 201846) | Saline water microbial communities from Organic Lake, Antarctica - #175 | ecosystem: Environmental > Aquatic > Non-marine Saline and Alkaline > Saline | place: Antarctica: Organic Lake...
CGGGGGGGTCTGATGATTTTTGGGTGGTTCTCCAGAATTTTACTGGGCCGCTTTCACGAAATGCTAAATATATTTTTGGAATCTCAGCTCAAGCCAGTCGATTGGCACCCTTGTTGGGCGATTTGATAAAAGGGGGGGGTCTGGGTGCCTGGTCATAGGAATGCATGTAATGTAATGTCCCCAAGTAGGCCGCGGGGGTGTGTTCAGGCAAATTACCAGCAATTGATTCCAAACTTGCAGTTCACACATTGCGTTATGCATAAATTGCATGAATGAAGTTAAAAAGGGCTTTGGCAAAGATTTTGGCTGGATTTGTGCACTAAACAGGAGGCCAGTGCAAGAGCGTGCCCTTTTTGTCAGTTTTTGCCCTATAGCTCGTCAGCTATTGCATTATTTGGCATGAAAATTGTGCAGACAGATAGCAGCTTATATTTTGAGCAGATTGACACCCTTTTTATTAGTGTGGGGGGTCAGGAAGGGGGGTTTGGGGGGTCATTTTGTGCCGGAGGCCAAAACTTTGGACATGCCTGTCTACAATATTTTTACGCCTCCTGCGTCGGGAGTAGTAAACTTGTTTTTTTCAGTCCATGCAACATGTCCCCCCCCCCCCCCAAAAGCTCACCAACCGCAGCGTTGGCTGTGGTAGCAGCAAATTCTAAAAAGGGGGTGGCCACAGGTGGTCACAGTAGTTACTAAAAAGGTTAGTTGGTATCTGTGGTTTGGTAATGATTGTGGTCTAAGAAGTACAAAAAGGGGGTGACTGTGGTTACAGTAGTTACTAAAAAGGTTAATTGGTAACTGTGGTTTGGTAATAATCGTGGTAACAGCATATTATAAAAAAGGGGTGACTATGGTCACAGTAGTTTCTAAAAAGGAGGTGACCACAGGTGGACACAGTAATTACTAAAAAGATTAAATTGGTAACTGTGGTTTGGTAATGATTGTGGCCACAGTAGTAACTAAAAAGGTTAGTTGGTAACTGTGGTCTGGTAATGATTGTGGCTACAGTAGGTACTTTAAGGGGGCGACTGTGGTTACAGTAGTTACTAAAAAGGTTAGTTGGTAACTGTGGTTTGGTAATGATTGTGGTTACAGTAGGTAGTTAAAGGGGGTGACTGTGGTTACAGTAGTTACTGAAGAGGGGGTGACTGTCAGCCGGGTTGTTTGACAGACAGGCTGCTGACTGGTCTCGGCCAGGCACATGTAATTCCATAACCTCGGATACACGGAACATGTTATTGATTAGCGCACCAGACGCTGCGTTGGCTGCAGCAAGGGCCTCTGCGCTCCCGCAGGCAATGACGGCCAAAGAGTCGGCATCCGCTGCATAACGCACGCCACCCTGCGAGTGCGTGTGTGTGTGTGTGTGTGATGCATGATGCATGATGCGTGCATGTAGTCGGATTGAAAGCAAAAATGAGAGCTTCCACGCAATGCAGGCTTAATCAGAGACAGGCCATTACACATTGCCGCTGCCGCAAGGGGCCTCTGTAAGTGTATGTGTGTGTATGTGTGTGTTGTCACGTGGTGTGTGTGTGTGTGTGTGTGTGTGTGTTGTCACGTGGTGTGTGTGAATATACATTTGCCTCCTCCTCTTCCAGGCATGAACCACACAGGCGAGGTGGGCCAAGGAGTTTGGCAGCAGCGGCATAGCGCACACCACCTTGCGCGCTTGCACAGATATGTAGTAGTGTGTGTGTGTGTGTGAATATGAGCTGTGGTTAGAAAACACAAGCCTTCTGCGCACTATCATGTGCGGTGGCTTAACAAAGGGGGCCTGACAAGTATGTGCTGCGTGTACATGACACAGGGCTGTTTGCACTGCCTTGTGCTGCAAGTATGTGCTGCGTGTACACGACAGGCCTTGTGCTGCAAGTATGTGCTGCGTGTACACAACACAGGCCTTGTGCTGCAAGTATGTGCTGCGTGTACACAACACAGGCCATGTGCTGCAAGGTTGTGCTGCGTGTACACGACACAGGCCATGTGCTGCAAGTATGTGCTGCGTGTACACGGCACAGGCCTTGTGCTGCAAGCATGTGCTGCGTGTACACGACACAGGGCCGTTTGCACTGCCTTGTGCAGATACGGCAACACCCTTGGTTATCTGAAACGTTTCAAAAATAACAGGCTTGTTTCCAAGCTTCCGCTGAGACGCCCTCTGAGGCATATATAGTGATGTAACCTTAACCTTAACCTTAACCTTGGTTATCTGAACAACAACCGTGCCTTACTTGAACCACAATGTGCCATAATTGAACATCAGTGTGCAACTGTGCCTTACTTAAACCACAATGTGCCATAATTGAACACCAGTGTGCAACTATGCCTTACTTGAACCACAACGTGCCATAATTGAACACCAGTGTGCACTGTGCCTTACTTAAACAACAATGTGCAACACGCCTGGTTATTTGAACCACAATGTGCAACCGCGCACATGCACATGCACACCCCTGGTTATTTGAACCACAATGTGCAACCGTGCACATGCACATGCACACGCCTGGTTATTTGAACCACAATGTGCAACTGTGCACATGCACATGCACACACCTGGTTATTTGAACCACAATGTGCAACCGTGCACATGCACATGCACGCACACGCACACGCCTGGTTACTTGAACCACAATGTGCAACCGTGCACATGCACACGCACGCACGCACACACCCACCCACTCAAACAAGCACTGCAAAATGTCAGTGTACAGTGATATTGCACAGGCTTGTCCTTTTTCCTTGCTAGTGCGTGTTAATAGGGTTGACCGGAACCATATATATACAGTGTACACACGGCATTTTTGGCAGGGATATCACCAATTATACGGTAATATACGGTGAAAATATACGGTTTTGGCCAACCCTACATATGACCCATCCCTGCACATTTGTGATTCATTCCGCGTTCTTTTCCTGAAGTGATGCGGGGAGCAGTTGTCACCGCCTACGTACGTTTCTCTTTTAGCACTTGTAGGGTTGGCCAGACCCGCATATATACACCGTATATGACCGTCAATGTAACGATTTCCCTGCCAAAAAAAACACAAAAAAACTGTATGCACACCATATATATATGGTTCTGGCCAACCCTGCACACTTGTTGCAACGAGGGAGGCACTGCTGCATCCCGAACCATCACTAAAAAACTGTGAATTTGGAACGTTTAAACAAAACACTTATGTACACCATATATAATACAAGGTGACACAGAATGGAATGAAACACGTTGCTGACCTGGAAGCGCAGGAAAGTGTCGCAAGCCTCGTTCAATCACCTCATCTCACTAGTTCAATCACCTCATCTCACTAGTTCAATCACCTCATCTCACTAATTCAATCACCTCATCTCACTAATTCAATCACCTCATCTCACTAATTAAATCACTTCATCTCACTAGTTCAATCACCTCATCTCACTAGTTCAATCACCTCATCTCACTAGTTCAATCACCTCATCTCACTAGTTCAATCACCTCATCGCACTAACCTGCAAGGATGGCAATAGGATCACTAATTAAATCATCTCATCTCACTAACCTGCAAGGATGGCACTAATGCAGCAGCGGCAGCAGCGGCAGAGGCTGCAGAGGGCCCCATGGCCAGATCTAGGCTCAAGGAACTAGCAGAGGGGGACACACTGCCCAGACTGCTGCTGCTGCTGCTGCTGCTGCTGGGGGATGGAGAGCTTGCCAGGAGGGGGGCCAGCATGAGGCCTGTATGTGTGTGTACGTGTGTGCATTTGTGTGTATGTGTGTGTGCGTGTGTGTGTATCGTGTATGTGTATGTGTGCGCAAGTGCATGCGCAAGTGCATGCGCATGAGCATGTGTACGATGGTCTTGGTGTTGCTGCTATTATGCATAATTCATGCAATACTGTTTAGGCTTGTCCCACTACTGTTTAGGCTTGACCAAACTACTGTTTAGGCTTGCCGTCCCTATACTGACACCCACGGGCATCAATGAAGCAAAGCAGTAGAACAGAAGGGCAGAGGCAGCAAGATCAACACACACATCAGTCTCAAAAGTGTGTTAAAATGCTTGATAAAAAATCATCTCAACATGCATGCTTGAGATAAGAATGCTGAATACAATTACTCGGCAGGGTGCTGGTGGGGTTGATCAATAACTAGACAGATGCAGCACATTCAACTCAACAGACGCAGCATATTTAATAACTCAACAGATCCACGCAACACTCACTGCACAGAGCGCCTCAACACAACTCAAGACACTCATCACAAACATTTACCTGGGTGGGCAGTGGGCGATAGGGGGCAAGGCAACATATTCAACAACTCAACAGACGCAGCATATTCAACAACTCAACAGATGCAGTATAATCAACAACTCGACCAATGCAGCATATTCAACTCAACAGACGCAGCATAATTACTCAACAGATCCACGCAACACTCACTGCACAAAGCGCTTCAACACAACTAAGACATTCATCACAAACATTCACCTGGGTGGGCAGTGGGCGATAGGGGGCAAGGCAGCATATTCAAGAACTCAACAGACGCAGCATATTTAACAACTCAACAGACGCAGCATATTCAACAACTCAACAGATGCAGCATATTCAACTCAACAGAAGCAGCATATAAAAAACTCAACAGATCCAGCATATTCAACAACTCAACAGATGCACCGGGGGCAGCTTCACACAACACTCATTGCACAGAGCGTCTCAACAGGTACTTCAGAACATCACTCGATACAGACAGTCACTTAGCACATATTCATTACAGTCAACTAATAGCAGTCATTTCAGTCATTGTCATTCAGTCAACTAATAGCACTTATCACAGTCATTGTCATTCAGGCAACTAATAGCAGTCATTTCAGTCATTGTCATTCAGTCAACTAATAGCACTTATCACAGTCATTGTCATTCAGTCAACTAATAGCACGTATCACAGTCATTTCAGTCATTGTCATTCAGTCAACTAATAGCACTTATCACAGTCATTTCAGTCATTGTCAATCAGTCAACTAATAGCACGTGTCACAGTTAGTCACCTAGCAGGGCAGTGGGGTTGGAGGCAGCAGAGGGAGCACCGCCACTGGCAGCGGCAGTCAAGGCGGCAGCGGTGGAGCCTGTGGTTGATGTTTGTGGAGCATATGATGTGTGTGTGTGTGTGTGTGTGTGTGTGTGTGTGTGTGTGTGTGTGTGTGTGTGTGTGTTGAAAGACGCAAATGGTAGGTCGGTGAAGTAACTGTAAATAAGTTCAAGGATGAACAGCAACCTCCATAATTCAGGGATGAGGGGAAGCTGACATTGTTTTCATTGAATTCCAAGGCTGCTAAGGATCGTGCATCATTTTCCATACATACATACACTTATAAAGATATACACTCAAATTGAAAATCATTCTCCATCATCTATCATACATTTAGATGACACTATTATACTAATGTCATACATACACTCAGATGAAATGATGATGTACACTCATAACCCCTCAGATGATATTCACGCATATGATATACACTCAGATCGTGCATCATTCTCCATCATATATTATACATTTAGATGACACTATTATACTACGTTTAAACCTGGCCACGTCTCGACAGGCGACCACAGAACGTTTGGAATCTTTCCAAAGCTTTGCGGAACTTAAATTAAGCCACGTCTTGAGAGACGGCCACAGACACAACAGCATTTGGCATCTTCCCTGAGCTCCGTAAAGTTTAAATCTGGCCACGTCTTGACAGGCGACCACAGAAAAAACAGCATTTAGCATCTTCCCTGAGCTTTGTAAAGTTTGAATCTGGCCACGTCTTGAGGGACGGCCACAGATAAAACAGCATTTGACATCTTTCCAAAGCTTTGCAGAGTTTGAATTTGGCCACGTCTTGAGAGACGGCCACAGAAAAAACAGCATTTGACATCTTCCCTGAGCTTTGTAAAGTTTGAATCTGGCCACGTCTTGAGAAACGGCCACAGAGAAAATAAGCGTTTGGCATCTTTCCAAAGCTTTGCAGAGTTTAAATCTGGCCACGACTTGACAGGCGACCACAGAAAAAACAGCATTTGGCATCTTCCCTAAGCTTTGTAGAGTTTAAATCTGGAATCAACTTGAGGGACGGCCACAGGAACATAGCGTTTGGCATCTTCCCTAAGCTTTGTAAAGTTTAAATCTGGAATCATCTTAAGAGACGGCCACAGGAACATAGCAGCTTGGTATCACACAGCACGCGACAATCTGGAAACATCCTTGTTGTGTTTAACAGCATGTTCACAGCTATATCTGAACTCCAATCCCCAGCGATTTGAGCTCTGAACAGCGCAGCCTATTCTTTATAGCAACAGTGGTTGCAGCGGTAATGACCCCGTGGTAGGTTGTGAAACAACACCAAGAACTCGCACACATAATGCACCACATAGGCAGAAGCAACACATACCTAACAACAGTTGCAAGGGGGAGCCTTGCGTTTTGCCCATCTCCAGGATCCCAATGCGCTCATTGTCCTTCAGTCCAGCAGCCTCACGTACCTGTGTGTGTGTGTGTGTGTGTGTGCGTGCGTGTGCGTGTGCGTGTGCGTGTGTGTGTGTATGTGTGTGTGTGTGTGTGTGTGTGTGTGTGTGAGAGGTGCATAAGGATGTATACGTGACATGGCTGACGATCACCCTCCAATCTGACCATTGCTTGTGCTTGGAACACACGCACCAGTGCCATTGCACGTGTAAGATTGTCCATTATATCTTTGATAAAGGCAAAATTCACCAATAAAGTAAAATGAAGGAAACATGCAATGCTTGAAATATGTATGCAGTTACCTCTAACACGCACTAGGACGAAATATATCAAGACAGGTGAAACACAGGGGACAAGCAAAAATAATGCTTAGCATGTCATCTAACAGATCCTAAGCATTTTAAACACACACCAGGGCCACTGCTCGTGCAACTCCTCCAAGGTTGTCGACCAAGCCCATCTCTAGAGCACGCCGCCCTGACCACACACGGCCCTGTGCAAAAGGCAACACAATATGATGAGTGTCAGTGCTTTGTATTGTGGGGAGAGTCACAAACGGATTTGCTGGTAAGACGTTTCAAGAATTAAGCAAACGCCACTTTGGACATATACACAGCCCTTTAGATAAATATACTTGTGTATACAAGCACTTGAAAGGACACATACACACCTCCCCTCACCCCCCGCCCAAGAATTGGCACACACACACACACGCACATACACACTCACACGCACACACACATGCACATACACACGCACGCACACACACGCTCACACCTACCTGCGCAACTTCCTGCATTGCCTCGATGGCCATGTTTCGACTGGCAGCTGCTTTGTCCCGGAAAGAGGCGTACGCATGAGCAGCAGACTCTGTGAATATTTTGTCCTCATCCTGCATGCACATATGTATGTTTATGTACGTATGTGTATGTGCGCGTGTGCGTGTGTGTGATCCCGGATGCACTGTCTTGCAGTTGAAACTGCAGCCACAAATATGACAACCATTTGCTTAGTGCATGACTTGGGTTGGCCAGAACCGTATATGTATATTACACACACATATATATATATATATATATATATATATTTACCGTAAATGACCGCACATTTGGTGACCTGCCTGCCAAAAATAAACCATATATACACCGTATTATAAATGGTTCCGGCCAACCCTATGCAAGACGCACGGCATGGACTCTTACACAAACAAAATTACGATGAGATGATTTTAAACACAAATTCCAGCATGCCTCCATAACCCTGTGTAGTGCATCTTCAGGACTGGAAGGGGTTCAGGAAAAGGGCGTCTAGAAAGAACAAAAGGATACAGAAAAGCAATAGTAACACTTCGTTTGGTTGCAAATGTGTGCACACCTATAGGTGAAAGGCAATAGTAACGCTTCGTTCGGTTGCAAATTTGCACATGCCTGGGTGAAAGGCAATAGTAACGCTTCGTTCGGATGCAAATGTGCGCATGCCTGGGTGAAAGGCAATAGTGAAACTTCGTTCGGTTGCAAATGTGTGCACACTTAGGTGAAAGGCAATAGTAACACTACGTTCGATTGCATATGTGTGCACACCTGGGTGAAAGGCCTGTTGTCTGCCAGCAGCTGCGCGTATCTGCCTTTGCTGATGAGCTCCTTTCCGTAGCCTATCTTACCGTACAGCTCAGCGAGGTTGAACTTGCCTGCGCGCAAGCACAGGCACCGTGTCCAACCAAGATAGTTTTGTCTACGCAAACAGAGCATGAGGGATGCATTGAGCCGGTCATTCCACACAGCTTGGCAAGGCTGAACTTGCCTGCAAAAACGTAGCCCTGTGTACACGACAAATTTGTAAGGTTGGCCAGAACTGCACACTTACGAACATGCATACTTACGAACACCGTATATGACCGTAAATTAAGTTATTTCCCTGCCAAAATTACCGTATTTATACACCGTATATATTATACATATGGTTCTGGCATGATCCTACAGCTTTGAAAACGGGAACCCACATGCAAGTTCTATCTCAAAATGGCTGCGGACAAACGCAAAGGCAAATCAAAGTGAAACTCGCAGGATCAGAGCAACACTGACCTCGTACGCCTACAAAAAGACGACAAAGGCTGCAAGGCATTCTAGTTACTAAATGATTTGAATTTGTACACTTCACCTCTCGCCCATCTGGAGCACTCAGACGCATCACAACTAAAGTTTGTTTTAGGCTTGTTCACGTTCATACCCTGACCACACCGACGAAAAATGGGTGACGGTCATGAAGCACACTCTACGCCACAGACATTTGGCACAAGGGCCACACTTTCTAATGTGAATACGCTCACGTAAATAATGCTCATGTGAATAATCCTCTCATGTGACAATCTTCATGTGAATAATGCTCATGTGCACAATCCTCATGTGAATAACGCTCATGTGAATAATGCTCATGCGAATATGCTCATGTGAATAAAGCAGTCGTGCTTGACCTCTCACCCCCTCACCTGTTACCACACCAATTGATCCGGTTATGGTCATGGACTCTGCCACAATCTTCTGACAGCCCTGCACCGAAAACCATGTTGCACAGATCAATTTGGTGAAGGGTATATGCCAATAAACGGTCAGGGATGAGCAGATCTGGGCAGGTGATATGAAGCGGCACATTCTGGCTTGCAGCTTCCTGCACAAGTCAAAGACATCGACACAGGCTTATGAAAGGTTTGCAGCTTACTGCTTGAGTTAAAGACATCGACACAGATACATAAGAAGATTGCAGCTTCCTGCTCAAGTTAAAGACATCGACACAATTGCATAAAAAGATTGCAGCTTCCTGCTCAAGTTACAGACATCGACACAATTGCATAAAAAGATTGCAGCTTCCTGCTCAAGTTACAGACATCGACACAGAAACATTAAAAGATTGCAGCTTCCTGCTCAAGTTACAGACATCGACACAGAAACATTAAAAGATTGCAGCTTCCTGCTCAAGTTACAGACATCGACACAGATACATATAAAGATTGCAGCTTCCTGCTCAAGTTACAGACATCGACACAGATACATAAAAATATTGCAGTTTTTTCCCAGAGGTGGTCTCGACGGAGGACTGAAAAGGGGGTGATTTTGAAATGTTCCCAGAGTATGCGCACCCCAACGGGCAGTTTCTAAGCTCAGTACCCAGAGGTGCTTTGAACACCCAAGCTTGAAAGCTGCCATTAGGGGTGCACGTGTCTAATTGCCCGTGGCGTGAACCCAACATTTCACCACCAATCTGTCATATCTCACCACCAACTGACCCGATTTGTGTCATTTTTTATCTACATTTCAATAAAAAATAGCATTGCAGCAAAAACGGGGCATAACGGAGCAGTAGATGGCCAGGTACCCCATTTTGGCCCATTTCCCTTGTAAAAAATTAGCAAAAAGGGTGCCAAAAAGGGTGGAAAACCAAATTCCACCAAATCCGGTTTTCAGCATGCCAGACGATTTCTGATCATAAAAGAAGTACTCCTGTCGTGTTTTGAGGTGAAAAGAGGCCCTGGGTAGAGTGTGGTGGCTCAATACGTAAACATTCAGTGCCAAAATTTGAATTGGATTTCTGCCCAGACCACTGGGGTAGTCCATTTGGCCTCAAACTTCATGAAACATTTAGTTATGTTAATTAAACACGATTTGCATCAAAAAAGGAACATTTTCAGGACTTTTGCTCCGTCAACCACCTCTGGCTTTTTACTGCTCAAGTCAAAGGCATCGACACAGATGTATAAAAGATTGCAGCTTCCTGCTCAAGTCAAAGACATCGACACAGGCTTATGAGAAGAGAAAAAGAGAGCAACGGAGGCAGCAAAAAATGCTCGCTGCATTATTTCTAGTTGTGCAAACAAATGTGCTTGTGTGTGAATGGATGTGTTTGTGTGATAATGAATGTGTGTATGCATGTGTGTATATGTGTGTGTGTGTGTGTGCAGCATGCTAGGTCTCACCATGGCCATGTAGTAGCCGCCTGAGGCTGCCACATCTGCCATGGAGGCAATCACTGGCTTCTTCTCACCTACATGTAAATAACAGTGGATGAGAAACATGAAGAGAGTGTGTGTGTGTATTTGTGAGAGTGCTTTGTGACTTTGTGCTTGTCTGCACACTTTTGTGTATGTGAGTATGTACGTGCGTGTGAGTGTGTTGTGCTTGTCTGCACATTTTTGTGAGTTTGTGCGTGCGTGTGAGTGTGTATGTGTGTGTGCTGTACATCATGACTGATCTTTGCATCACTTTTTCTTTAACTGCTGCGATGGCTGTCATTTGAACAGCAATTGCTGGTGCATACTTTCAAATGCGTTTCTTTGTGCAGATGCTCCATCCTTCCTTGTGCACCATGTGTGTAGATGCACTGCGCCATTCCTTTGTGCGTAGATGCTTCCTTTGCGTGTAGATGCACTGCTCCATTTCTATGTGTGTAGATGCACTGCTCCATTCCTTTGTGTGCAGCTGCATCCTTTGTGTGTAGATGCTTCCTTTGCGTGTAGATGCACTGCTCCATTTCTATGAGTGTAGATGCACTGCTCCGTTCCTTTGTGTGTAGATGCATCCTTTGTGTGTAGATGCTTCCTTTGCGTGTAGATGCACTACTCCATTTCTATGTGTGTAGATGCTCTGCTCCGTTCCTTTGTGTGTAGATGCATCCTTTGTGTGGCTGCATCCTTTGTGTGTAGATGCTTCATTTGCGTGTAGATGCACTGCTGCATTTCTATGTGTGTAGATGCACTGCACCATTCCTTTGTGTGTAGATGCATCCTTTGCGTGTAGATGCACTGCTCCATCCTTCCACATCATCGTGAACCTGTTAAATAGCTTTTGAATGCAAACAGCACGACAAACCTATGTACGCTTCTCCTTTTAAGTTTTGGTATGAAAAGCGTCAACATTTCAATTCCATACAAGTACCCTTCGAATTTGACAGCACATCAACTAATACACATGGCTCACCCAGCTTATTGAACGAGACATACATTAATTCTCAGCTATCAACCAACTAACTGCTTGTCACACAACTCATTGCTGCTACTGAATGGGCGTGACACCAAAATCAAAAATACATCAGTGTATGCTATTTCTGTGAACAAGGTTGTAGCACATGACCTCTTGAGAATAAACAACTGGGAGGAAATGGACACCAAATCCTGATCATGAATACAGCCATTTTTCAGGTAATACACACTGGGAGGAAAAGGTTACAAATTCCTGATCACAAATACAAACATCATTATCTATGGCCGTGAACATGAGGAAAGACTAGGCCTGAGTGGGAAGGCTTGAGCGGTAAGGCTTGAGCAGGAAGGCTTGAGCAATTGAGCAGCACAGGCTTTAGCAATTGAGCAGCACAGGCTTGAGCAGTTGAGCAGCACAGGCTTGAGCAGGAAAGCTTGAGCAATTGAGCAGCAAAGGCTTTAGCAATTGAGCAGCACAGGATTGAGCAGGAAAGCTTGAGCAATTGAGCAGCACAGGCTTTAGCAATTGAGCAGCACAGGCTTGAGCAGGAAAGCTTGAGCGGGAAGGCTTGAGCGGGAAGGCTTGAGCGGGAAGGCTTGAGCGGTAAGGCTTGAGCAGGAAGGCTTGAGCACAGGCTCGAGCAGCACAGGCTTGAGCAATTGAGCAGCACAGGCTTGAGCAGTTGAGCAGCACAGGCTTGAGCAGTTGAGCAGCACAGGCTTGAGCAATTGAGCAGCACAGGCTTGAGCAGGAAAGCTTGAGCGGGAGGGCTTGAGCGGGATGGTTTGAGCGGTAAGGCTTGAGCAGGAAGGCTTGAGCAATTGAGCAGCACAGGCTTGAGCAATTGAGTAGCACAGGCTTGAGCAGGAAAGCTTGAGCGGGAGGGCTTGAGCAAGAAAGCTTGAGCAGTAATTCCTTAAGACCGCAAACGTGAGGACAGGCTCAAACAGGAAAAACAAACTTACATTGCCTTACTTGGTTTTGTCTTGTAATGCCACCCCCACACACACGTTTGCACCATTGCGTGCAGTTCTAAAGATGGCACGCTTCATCTCTCACATACCTCGCAGCACTCTCTCTAAAACAAGCATTACCACAAAACTTTCTGACGGAGAGTCCACGTACACAACACACATACACGCCCCCCCCCCTCCCCCCCAAACACGCACACACACTCACCTTTCACACTCACACACACACACTCGCACATACACGTACACATACACGCACAAACACACGCACACGCACACGCACACGCACACGCACACGCACACACATACTCACTGAGCTTCTTGATCTCACGCCACATCAGATCTGACGCCAGTGCGTCTCCTCCTGGGGAGTCCACGCGCAGCACCACGCCCACCACGTCCTTTCGCAGACCCAATGCACGCAGCTGAGGAATTAGGGCGTCTGGGGTGATGGAGCCACCACTACCGCTGGCCTTGCCTGTATGTGAATGTGTGTGTAAGCATGTCCATGTCAGAGTGTATGTGTGTGTGTGTATGAGCATGTCAATGTCTAAGTGTGTGGGGAGGGATGCGAATAAATCGAATCGTTTCTTTGATTTTGGAACAGTGAATGGTTTCGCAACCTATTGTATCAATCATTGGATCAAGCAATGGCAGATTAAACAATGTGCAGCAATTCACGTGCGTCTTGCACAATGACAAAAGACAAAACACTTGCATACCGCGTGCCAGTAGAACGCAAAAAACAAGGCACTGATTTGACTAAATGTTTTTCCAAAATGAGTTGAAGTAGACATGCAAGTGCGGGTGCCACAACTCCCTTAATTAAAGGCACCACAGCTCCTCTGTGCACTCGGATATGATCCTTGCAAAGCAAAATCAAATAAGTAGTTCTATTCCGCTTGCATCGTGAGATGAGCTCACTTCTGATTTTCTCAGGTTTCTGCTTTGGGGAGAGGAGGAAGCAGCTGTCACTGACACTTACTTCCTCCTCTTTCCAAAGCAGAAACCTGAGAGAACCAAAAAGTGAGATCATCTCACTTTATGCTTCATTTCAAGAACCTGAGTTCAGGTGTTTCATACTGAACTCATAAGATCCGCCACTGCAAAAGCATACCCACCAAACTCGATTCAAAAGGAAGAAAGTTATTAGTGCGCTCCTCGCACCACCACGCCCACCAGGAACAACTCCATAAGTATGCAGCATTGCAATGTGCTTTTTGACCAAAGACAGGTCAAAAGGTGAGCGCACATCCTCTCGCTTGCACCACCACACACACCGAGCAATGCTCCAGACGTTTGCAGCACAGTGATGCGCTTCTGACCAAAGGCAGGTCAAAAGTTGAGCGCACATCGTCTCACTTGCACCACCATACCCACTGAGAGGCTCCAGACGTTCGCAGTACTACGATGCGCTTCTGACCAAAGACAGGACAAATGTTGAGCGCACATCCTCTCGCTTGCACCACCACACCCACTGAGATTGGCTCCAGACGTTCGCAGTACTACGATGCACTTCTGACCAAAGGCAGGTCAAAAGGTGAATGCACATCCTCACTTGCACCACCATACCCATGGCACCACCATACTTAACAAGAATGGCTCCAGACGTTCGCAGTACTATGATGCGCTTCTGACCAAAGACAGGTCAAAAGGTGAATGCACATCCTCACTTGCACCACCATACCCATGCCACCACCATACCCACAGCACCACCATACATAACAAGAATGGTTCCAGACGTTCGCAGTACTACGATGCGCTTCTGACCAAAGACAGGCCAAAAGGTGAATGCACATCCTCACTTGCACCACCATACTCACGGCACCACCATACTTAACAAGAATGGCTCCAGACGTTCGCAGTACTACGATGCGCTTCTGACCAAAGACAGGCCAAAAGGTGAATGCACATCCTCACTTGCACCACCATACCCATGCCACCACCATACCCACCAAGAATGGCTCCTGACGTTCGCAGCACAACGATGCGCTTCTTGCCGCTGTTGAGGCCAAACGCTGTGGGGTTGACCTTGCCGTACTTTTTTAGACTGACCTACAGATGGTGGTCAAAGCAGAACGGGTTTACAAGGTCACCACGTTGAGGGTCACACAATGGAGGTCACAGTAACATCGATTGGAAGGTCACACACACGCGCGCACACACACACACACACACACACACACACACACACACACACACACACACACACACACACACACAAAGTCACACATTGGAGGTAGCACACAACAAAGACAAACCTGAAATAAATCAATAGAGTGGTGGAATTGTTATGCTATTTGAGTTTTGCAAATTAGAGGCTCAACAAACAGTAAACAATTTCCGCTTGCCCACACTTCTTCATCACCCAATTGCTGTGGACCCCAGCTCAGAACAGTGGAAATATTGCACGCCAGCTCAGAACAGTGAAACTGTCGCACCCCAGCTCAGAACAGTGAAAATATGCACCCCAGCTCAGAACAGTGAAAGTATTGCATGCCAGCTCAGAACAGTGAAAGTATTGCATGCCAGCTCGGAACAGTGAAAATATTGCACCCCAGATCAGAACAGTGAAAATATCGCACCACAGCTCAGAGCAGTGAAAACATTGCACCACAGCTCGGAACAGTGAAAATATTGCACCCCAGCTCAGAACAGTGAAATTATTGCACCACAGCTCAGAACAGTGAAAATATCGCACCACAGCTCAGAACAGTGAAAATGTCGCACCCCAGCTCAGAACAGTGAAAATATTGCATCCCAGCTCAGAACAGTGAATATCGCACCCCAGCTCAGAACAGTGAAAATATCGCACGCCAGCTCAGAACAGTGAAAATATCGCACCCCAGCTCGGAACAGTGAAAATATTGCACCCCAGCTCAGAACAGCGAAACTATCGCACGCCAGCTCAG
>Ga0307942_1002353_pt1 | contig 15321 bp, 14 predicted proteins | sample OrgLakmetagen175_FD_201846 | JGI IMG/M metagenome (GOLD analysis project Ga0307942, IMG submission 201846) | Saline water microbial communities from Organic Lake, Antarctica - #175 | ecosystem: Environmental > Aquatic > Non-marine Saline and Alkaline > Saline | place: Antarctica: Organic Lake...
CCCTGAGGAACAGAATCCCTGACACAGGTGTGCGTGCCTGCTCCCCTGAGGAACATAATCCCTGACGCAGGTGTGCGCGTGCCTGCACCCCTGAGAAAGAGAATCCCTGACACAGGTGTGCGTGCCTGCACCCCTGAGAAACATAATCCCTGACGCAAGTGTGCGCGTGCCTGCACCCCTGAGAAAGAGAATCCCTGACACAGGTGCGCGTGCCTGCACCCCTGAGAAAGAGAATCCCTGACACAGGTGCGCGTGCCTCTGTAGGTCTGTGCGTTGTCTGAACCTGCTTAGTAGCACATGGTTCCGGCTGACCCTTTGCCATTGCAAAATGGTGTGCCATTCTTTACATGTAGTGTTGGCCAAAACCGTATATATACACCGTATTTGACCGTATATTTGGTGATGTCCCTGTCAAAAATACCGTATATAAACCGTAAATATTTGGTTCTGGCCAACCCTATTTAAATGGCACACTGTAACTGTACAAGACTTGAAGGCAATAAACACACCATTGGGATCACTGACATGCTCGAGAGGTGGACACAGTGGTGTCTAAAAGGTGTAATAAAGCATTAAAGCATCGAAACCCTACTCAAAAATTGGACCAACGGCAATAAGCACGCCATTGAGATCACTGACATGCTTGAGAGGTGGACACAGTGGCGTCTGAAAGGTGTATAAAAGCATCGAAACCCTACTCAAAAAGTGGACCAAAGCACGCTGATGGACGTGTGCAACACTCTTGACGTGTCTGTAGGGTTGACCATAATTGTTTATACGAATGTGTATATATACATATATATACGGACATCTGTATATATATGAGTACATAACCACCGTATACTACCGTATTTATGGACCATTCCCCGCTAAAAAACTACCGTATACGCACACCGTATATATATGGTCGTGGCCATCTCTTATGTCTGTAAAATCATCCAACTTTCAAGCAAACACAACGGACAACATAATGCTCCATAAATGTGTGGTACGATTGCGCTTCCTGCACACCTTCTTCCTAGGGACCGACTCACCATATTGCTCCATAAATGTGTGGTACGATAACGCTTCCTACATACCTTCTTCCAAGAGACCGACCCTTCTTTTGCTTGTAGTAACCGGCCTCTTTCAGCTCCTTGCTCATGACCTTTTGACAATGATGTTGAGACCGACTCACCTTTTGCTTGTAGTAACCAGCCTCTTTCAGCTCCTTGCTCATAACCTTGACAATGATGTTGGGGGAAAGCCAGTGGTCTAATCGTGAGCTGCGAGCTTTGGCGTCCATCTCCTGAGCGTGAGCGCATGTGTGTTGTGCAGGCATACATGTTGAGCATTCATGCGTGCTGTGCATGCATGTGTGTTGGGCAGGCATACATGTTGAGCATTCATGCGTGCTGTGCATGCATATGTGTTGGGCATGCATCTGCATGTTGCGCGTGCATCTGCATTGTGTCCACATGTGTTTTGGGCGTGCGTCTGCGGCGTGCTTCTGCGTTGTGGACGTGCATGTGAGTCGTGCGCGTGCAAGTGCGTTGCTTGTGCATGTGTACTGCACGTGCATGTGTGTTGCGCATGCCAGATCTGCTTTTCCACAAGTGTACTTGACATGCTCCTGCCACAAGTGGGTGGACACTGCATGCGTCCAGATCTGCTTTTACACAAGTGTACTTGACATGCTCCTGCCACAAGTGGGTGGGCACTGCTGCTCTTATGACGTTGTACCCATGAAGCAGTTCTGATTCTAAATATGAATTGTCAAGCAATGAACCACATGTGCACATGTGCTATATGTTTTGTGCATGGCACCCTGTTGGAAGAATGCTGGACTTGTATGTGCATGCTTAAAGCCCACACTGCACAACAAGCACAACAAATTTGCTCTCACCAATGCGTTGAACCTCTCGGTCTAACCTCAGTATGAATTCTCGATCTAGCCTCTGTAAAACTTCAGTCTAACCTCCATCGTTATTAACTGCACTAGTATAACCTGCCAGATAAACTGCACTAGTAGGCGGGTTCATGTTTGAGCATTCCCACCACTCACCCCACTCACCCCACTCACTGCACTAGTAACAACACCACTCAAATATGATCTATCCTCTCATACTATGAACTGCACATCATTTCACGTAATCTCCTCCTTATTAATGAGTGTTCTCAGCTTGCCATTGGTCACAACGCTGCCATCATGCCGACATTGCACTTCACATGAGCTCCTCCTTATTGATGAGTGTTCCTAGCTTGCCATTGGTCTCAACGCTGCCATCATGCCGACATTGCACTTCACATGAGCTCCTCCTTATAGATGAGTGTTCTCAGCTTAGCATTGGTCACAAGTCACAACGCTGCCACATCATACCAGCCAGCATGCCCTGCGGTACAAACAAAGTTGGAGCTTGGCAAGCTTACATCATCTGTCGGCACCAGCATCAACCTTGCTTCCACTCTTCATATGCCACACGCACACCTTCTTCATGATAGCGTCCAGTTTGCTCAGAGTCTTGTTCCCGCCGACCGCATCTTCATCAGCCCCTGTGTTGCAGGTGTCAGCAATGATAACATCTGTTGGCAATGATTACATCTGTCGGCAATGATTACATCTGTCGGCAATGATAACATCTGTTGGCAATGATAACATCTGTCGGCAATGATACGATCTGTCGGCAATGATACCATCTGTCGGCAATGATAACATCTGTCGGCAATGATAACATCTGTCGGCAATGATAACATCTGTCGGCAATGATAACATCTGTCGGCAATGATAACAGCCCCTGTGTTGCAGGTGTTGGCAATGATAAAACATCTGCACCCACACTCATAAGACCTTATTGATACACACTGGGCAATACTTTGAACAGTGCACACACACACACTCACACACTCACACAGCGGCACTCATCAACGCACATGATGTCACGCATACAGAAAGATGCACCAGCACACTTCATAAATAAGACATTGTGATGACAATAACGATAGATTGATGTTAACAAACATAACAGTGACATTCAGGGTCTCTGTCAAAACAAAGCACGATGACAAACGTGTTTTCTGTAATTTCCTTTACATACGAATAGGATTGGCCATAACCGTATATATACACTGTATATGACCGTATATTTGGTGGTTTCCCTGCCCGAAATACCGTACATACATCGCATATATATATATATATATATATATATATATATATATTACCTATATGGCTCTGGACAACCCTACACGTGAGTGGATGTGTGTGGGAGTCTTTATTGCAACGCTCTCATCTTTGTCCGACACCAAGGCAGTTCGATATAGCCCTGGCCAACTGGCCACAAGAATTCACATTTTATACTCACAGCCTGCGTTCTGCAAAAGGAGCTGTTCAAAATGAGTCGAAATATTTCCAAAACGATACGCACAGCAACAAAAACATGACACGAGAGGAAAACAAAATTCAATTCTAGGGCCGTAGACGATGTCGGACCCAATTTTTGAAATGGGCAAGCAGGGACATACACGATTATACACCTAGGGTTAAAGTGTTTTGAACAATCTAGATCACAGGAAACAGCCAATCTATCTTACACAGGCTTGTCAAGATACGCCGTACTTCGGCATTCTTGACCGTAATTACCGTACCGAAATACGCCATACAATACGGTCGAAGTACGGTCTGTTTGAAAATACGATGTCCAACCGTACAGTACGGTGCCACTGTACTTGTACAGTCTGACCGTAATTTGACCGTTTGCCTGTAATTTCGGTCCAAAATACTTCTTTCTTTTTGGCATACTATTTATAAACACAAATGAATAATATGAATAACCAGAAATCAAGTACTGCGTCCGACTTTGAGTTTCCATGCAAGCCACTGCTGGGCCCTTCCCTTGAGCTGATGCAGCTCCAACCCAGCCTCAGGGTCGTTCAGGAAGCATTGTGTGGCGTCAGCACATGGGAGGAGCATGCTGGAGGTGGAAATGGGAGGTGTTGGGGCGGAGAGGTCTTTCTGATGAGGCCATATTTGCACTGGCAGTGCCAGCACGGCACCGTACCGTACACCGTACCGTATTTTACCGTAGTTAAAATACGGTGTGACAATTACGGCAGTACACCATATTACAACAAGTACGGTCTGTATCGTACAAACCGTAATCGTACCATACTGTACAACTCAACAAGCCTGATCTTAAACCTCAAATATGATCTATCAAAGTTGTTTATTGTATATTACATATTTCCCTTTCATACCCATTTACATTTTATTTCCTTTACCGTAAACATTTTATTCTTACAAAACACAAATGCCAGTATTCCCACGGGCAAACTTTGAAGCACACAATCTTTTACAGTGAGTCCTGCAAAGAGGCCTGTCTATACCATCAGCCACCATAGCCACCATAGCCACCATAGCCACCACAGCCAACATAGCCACCATAGCCACCATAGCCACCATAGCCACCATAGCCACCATAGCCACCATAGCCACCACGCTTACACCCGCGTGATGCCTCATGACTCATCACTAGGGTTGGTCAGAACCGTATATGTGCACCGTGTATACGCAACGTATATGACCGTATATTTGGTGATTATCCTGCCAAACATATTGCATATACACCATGTATATACGTGATGCCTCATGACTCATCACTAGGGTTGGTCAGAACCGTATATGTGCACCGTGTATACGCAACGTATATGACCGTATATTTGCACCGTATATGTGCACCGTGTATACGCAACGTATATGACCGTATATGTGCACCGTATATGTGCACCGTATATGTGCACCGTATATGTGCACCGTGTATACGCAACGTATATGACCGTATACGTGCACCGTATATAGGCACTGTATATGTGCACCGTGTATACGCAACGTATATGACTGTATATTTGGTGATTTCCCTGCCAAAAACATTGCATATACACCGTATATATATATATATATATATATATTTATGGTTCTGGCCAGCCTTACTCATAACTTATCACGCCACACTCAGTGTCAGCGTTAGCATACTACTTAATTGATGCGGCTTACTGACATTCCGTAAAAAAAACATAGATCTCCACAGTGAGCACTGCCAACGCTCCCCTCTTTACTAGCTACACATTACCGCACAGCACTCCACGCAACACGCACCAGCTTCCACAAACACCACCCCCTCCTCACTAGTCTCCCCCCACCACAAAACTAACCATCATCATATCCAAATACAGAAGGTGCAGGGGCAGCGGCTTGGGGTCTTGTATGCTGGTCGATAGGGCCTGATGGTTTAAATTACCATGATGGCCGCTTAAAACTTAGCATGATGGCCGCTAGGGCCGGATGGTAAAGCTTACCATGATGGCTGCTTAATTCTTAACATGATGGCCGCTAGGGCCTGATGGTTTAATTTGCCATGATGGCCGCTTAAAACTGAACATGATGGCCGCTAGGGCCTGATAGTAAAACTTACCATCATCGTCTCCAAATACAGAAGGTGCAGGGGCAGCGGCTCGGGGTCTCGTATGCTGGCCGCTTGGGCCTGCCCCCAAACCTGAAGATGAACGAGCAGAGGCGCCTGATGCTGCTGAGGATGATCCTGAGATTGCGTAGTAATAGTAATAGAGGTTGTTATTTTATATGTGTTACTGTGTTTGTATGTATGCCTGGTTTATTACAAGCCCGGGATCCATCCGGAAGTCCGGACACCAGGGAGCAGAAGAGCCTGCTGCTGCGGAGGAAGGTCCTACGCATACAAAGAATTAGATGTGCTCATGTGCTCATTCAAGTGTTAGATGTGCTCACGTGCGCATACAGAGAATTAGATGTGCTCATGTGCTTATTCAAGTGTTAGATGTGCTCATGTGCGCATACAGAGAATTAGATGTGCTCATGTGCGCATACAGAGAAATAGATGTGCTCATGCGTGCATACAGAGAATTAGATGTGCTCATGTGCGCATACAGAGAAATAGATGTGCTCATGTGCTCATTCAAGTGTTAAAAGTGCTCATGTGCGCATACAGAGATTTAGATGTGCTCATGCGTGCATACAGAGAATTAGATGTGCTCATGTGCGCATACAGAGAAATAGATGTGCTCATGTGCGCATACAGAGATTTAGATGTGCTCATGTGCTCATTCAAGTGTTAGATGTGCTCACGTGCTCATTTAAGTGTTAGATGTGCTCATGTACTCATTCAAGTGTACTCACGCCTGGTTGGTTATCACGCCTGGTTGGTTATCACGCCAGGATGATTAGTGTAGGCCTGTCTTCAATTCTAACGTCATTTAAACAGGCAGAGACATATAATTAGGGTTGGCCAGAACAGTATATATAACACCGTATATGACCGTATATTTGGTGATTTCCCTGCCAAAAATACCGTATATACACCGTATATATATGGTTCTGGCCAACCCTACATATAATGCTGATGCACGAGGCAGAGACATATAATGCTGATGCATGAGGCAGTCACTCATTTTGCATATTTTGAGGGAGGCAGATGTAATGCTATGCGCCTTTGCAGTGCCAGCAAATACTTGTAAAGCCGTGAAAGCCGACAAAAAGGAAGAGTATACTGGGGAAAACAAGCCATATGCTAAAAAGAAGTCTGCAAGAGCACGCACTTGTTTATGAGCACTTGTCAATGGGGACTTGTTTAGGGGAACTTGTTTATGGGCACTTGTTAATGAGCACTTATTAATGAGCACTTGTTAATGAGCACTTGTTTATGGGCATTTGTCTAAGAGCACTTAATTATGGGCACTTGTTTATAGGCACTTGTTTATGAGCGCTTGTTTATGGGCATTTGTTAATGAGCGCTTGTTTTATGGGCATTTGTCTATGAGCACTTGTTTATGAGCACTTGTTTATGGGCACTTGTTCATAAGCACTTGTTTATGAGCACTTGTTTATGAGCACTTGTTTATGGGCATTTGTCAATGAGCACTTGTCAATGAGCACTTGTTTATGGGCACTTGTTTATGAGCATTTGTCTACGGGCACGTGTGCCACCTACTCTTTCATTCACAATAAGTAAGAGGAACTCATTTGCTGCTTCGTGCAATTGAAAGATGAATCATCTTTGCACACTTCATTTTTGCTTGTGCGCTTCCAGCGCTGTCCTACTCTAATTTAGCATGGTTCAAAAAAACAGAAATGTGTGTTATGGCTGAGGTCAAGCTACCAGAACAAGAGCCAACTACCAAAGCAAGATTTCAGCACAGCCACAACCGCACCTGCTGATGCTGCAGTAGCTGCTGAAGGGCCGCAAACCAGAAGCAAGGCACCACTAGTGTCACAACCTGACCTGCAGCAGAGCCACCACCTGAGCAAAATTTCAGCACAGCCACAACCGCACCTGCTGATGCTGCAGTAGCTGCTGAAGGGCCGCCACCAGGAGCAAGGCTCAATCTCAAAGGGGCCCCATTCTCGTCCTTCCTCAATTCTGTGCCGGCAGGCGGCTCAGCTTCTTCTGTACGGGCCATCTTGCGTGCTCGCTCAACCTACGCAACGCGTGTGCATACACACATTCACACTGTCAGCTTTTTCTATACAAGCCATCTTGTGTGCTCGCTCGGCCTGCAGCATCACACATATGTAAACACAGACGAGGTTTTTGAAAGTTGTTTGCTGCTGGTGGCTGCACATACACACTGTCAGCTTCTTCTGTACGGGCCATCTTGCGTGCTCGCTCGACCTACGCAACGCGTGTGCATACACACATTCACACTGTCATTCTCCTCAGTGCAGGCCATCTGGCGTGCTCGCTTGATTTTCGCAACGCGTGTGCATACACACATTCACACTGTCAGCTTTTCTGTACGGGCCATCTTGTGTGCTCGCTCGGCCTACGCAACGCGCATGCATACACACACACTGTCAGCTTTTTTATACAAGCCATCTTGTGTGCTCGCTCGGCCTGCAGCATCACACATACGTACACACAGACGAGGTTTTTGAAAGATGTTTGCTGCTGGTGGCTGTCGTCTCCCTCAGTGCAGGCCATCTGGCGTGCTCACTCAACCTATGCAACGCGTGTGCATACACACACAGTCATCTTCCTCAGTGCAGGCCATCTGGCGTGCTCACTCAACCTATGCAACGCGTGTGCATACACACAAACACACTGTCATCTTCCTCAGTGCAGGCCATCTGGCGTGCTCACTCAACCTATGCAACGCGTGTGCATACACACATGGACAAGGATTTTGAACGGTCGTTGCTGCTGGTGGACGTCAGCCTCCCATGGAGAAGGCAATGTAGAGAATCCACCAGAGCAATGTAAAGGACAGCTTGTGCGCTGGTCAAACCACACATATGCACATACGTGCTGCATGCACATGCTCACCCACGTGTACGTACCTGTGCATTGATGGCCATGGCGTGCCTTTCATTCTCCTCTCGTTCAGCACCGGTGCGCTTCAGCCTCCTCTCCTCGTCAATTTCCTAGAAAGAGCAGGAAAAGACACGTGTGCAGTGTGACGGCACAGTCATCAAAGCCTGGCTAGGTGCGGGAGGACGATGCTATAATATCCACTCTCCTTGTCAATTTCCTAGAAAGAGCAGGAAAAGGCACGTGTGCAGTGTGACGGCACAGTCATCAAAGCCTGGCTAGGTGAGGGAGGACGATGCTATAATATCCACTCTCCTCGTCAATTTCCTAGAAAGAGCAGAAAAAGGCACGTGTGCAGTGTGACAGCACAGTTATCAAAGCCTGGCTAGATGCGGGAGGACGATGCTGTAATATCCACTCTCCTCGTAAATTTTAATTTCCTAGAGAGAGCAGAAAAAGGCATGTGTGCAGTGTGACGGCACAGTCATCAAGGTCTGGCTAGGTGCGGGAGGACGATGCTATAATTTCCATGATGAGCTACATTCGAGGGTGTCAACAATAAAATTGCTAACTATGAGCAGTCAAGATGTGCATGTACGAGTGTGCATGAGGTGCGACCAGCTCGCACACGCAATTGCTCTGTGTAGCGATGAGCCGATACCATCTATTGGACGGCATTTGGCTGCTGAGTGTACATACACACACACGCACACGCACACACGCACACACGCACACACGCACACACGCACACACGCACACACGCACACACGCACACACGCACACACACACACGCACACACACACACACACGCACACACGCACACACACAAACATGCTCTGAATTCAAACTCATTTGTTTCAAGCCACAGGGGTGTGGATGAGCCGCAACCTGGTGTTACTTGTTTTAACTTGTAAGTTATATGCAGCTGACTTGACAGGTCCAGCTTTGCTTGCATCCGCCCACTTAGGGTTAACAATCTAAAACCCTAAACCCTTCAGCCTCCCTTGATGTGTAATCTGTTCTAATTTGCAAGATAGCAAAATTATACAAAACTTTCCCTTTGTGCTTTTCCGAATGTCTGGCGAAAGCACTCCCTTTTTTTGGTTAAAAGCCTGTTCTTCTCATTTCCACGTTATTGGATCGCACTGGGTGAGCATGGTTGATCACACTGGGTGAGCATGATTGATCACACTGGCTGAGCATGATCAATCACACTGGGTGAGCATGATCAATCAATATGATTGATCACACTGTGGGTGAGCATGATCGATCACACTGGGCGAGCATGATCGATCAATATGATTGATCATACTGTGGGTGAGCATGATCGATCACACTGGGTGAGCATGATCGATCAATATGATTGATCATACTGTGGGTGAGCATGATTGATCACACTGGGTGAGCATGATCGATCAATATGATTGATCATACTGCGGGTGAGCATGATCGATCACACTGGGTGAGCATGATCGATCAATATGATTGATCACACTGAATGAGCATGATCGATCAATATGATTGATCACACTGGGTGAGCATGATCGATCAATATGATTGATCACACTGCGGGTGAGCATGATCGATCACACTGGGTGAGCATGATCGATCAATATGATTGATCACACTGGGTGAGCATTATTGATGAATATCAATCTATTAAGGAACACAAAAACGCATTCATCTGCAGTCCTTATTCTGAACATGCGCAGCTAAGAAGAGAGCACAATAGGTGTGGGGTGAAGGGATTACATACAATATCCTTTTCCTTCACCTTGAATGACATAGGGAACCGCCATGAAGAATATTTTGCTGAAGTGATGGGCCTGTGCTTTTGCTCCCGCGTTCCTGACCTTACCTCCATGGAGTCACACTGAATCTTATCGGGATCTCATTTAAATCGTACCTCCATGGGGTCACGCTGGATCTTATCTGGAGCTTATTGGATCTTACTTCCTTGGTGTCACACTGAGTCTTATCTGGATCTCATTCAGATCGTACCTCCATGGGGTCACGCTGGATGAGTGTGATCCACCATCCCTTCTCTGTCTCGTCCACCTTGCACTTTCCTGCAGCGCACATCAACACACACACACACACATACACACAGTCACACAGAAAGAGATGTAAGGTTATTGTTAGCATGCTTTATGATGCCGCAATTTAGGTACCAAGCCAGCACGCGTGCATGCTCATTCACACACACACACACACACACACACACACACACACGCAAGCAAGCAAGCACACACACATACAAGCGCACACACATAAGCAAGCACACACACATACAAGTACACACAGATACAAGTACACACACATACATGTACAAGTACACAAAAAAAACGTATGCACACACAAAAACGCATGCATACACTTAAGTACACACACCTTCCCTGCCCAGGTATTTGACAAACTCTGTCAGAGTGAGCCATCGAGTGGAGTTCATGTGGATGTGGGTGCGGTCATTGATGTACTCATTGTACACGTTCTTGGCTAGCACACGGCTAAAAGGGTGCCTGTGTTAAGTAGGACAGAGGCCACAGTGAGTACAATGCATTGTACACATTTACGACCTGCAAACAACTGAAAGGATTCCTGCATTAAGTAAGATGGAGGTCACAGGGAGTACGATGCATTGTACACATTTCCGACCAGCAAACAACTGAAAGAACGTCTGCATTAAGTAAGATGGAGGTCACAGGGAGTACGATGCATTGTACACATTTACGACCAGCAATAAACTGAAAGGATGTCTGCATTAGGTAAGATGGAGGTCACAGGGAGTACGATGTATTGTGCACATTTCCGACCAGCAAAAAACTGAAAGGACGTCTGCATTAGGTAAGATGGAGGTCACAGGGAGTACGATGCATTGTGCACATTTCCGACCAGCAAAAAACTGAAAGGACGTCTGCATTAGGTAAGATGGAGGTCACAGGGAGTACGATGCATTGTGCACATTTCCGACCAGCGAACAACTGAAAGAAAGCCTGCAATAATTAAGATGGAGGTAACAGGGGGTATGATATGATATGATATGATCCATGGTACACATTGTTGGTTGACTACAAGCACACTGCTGAAGGTCTTTTTTTGGTAAACCTCGTGAATTTTGTATGAGGTGAGGTCAGCAGTAGCACTTCTTGACTGAAGGCGTTTTTGGTAAATCTTGTATGAGGTGAGGTGAGGATAGCAGTCGCACTTCTTGACAGAAGGCGTTTTTGGTAAACCTTGTATGGGGTGAGGTCAGCAGTCGCACTTCTTGACTGAAGGCGTTTTTGTTAAACCTTGTATGAGGTGAAGTTAGCAGTCACACGTCTTGACTGCAGGCGTTTTTGGTAAACCTTGTATGGGGTGAGGTTAGCAGTCACACGTCTTGACTGCAGGCGTTTTTGGTAAACCTTGTATGAGGTGAGGTCAGCAGTCACACTTCTTGACTGAAGGCGTTTTTGGTAAACCTTGTATGAGGTGAGGTCAGCAGTCACACTTCTCGACTGAAACTGGTATATAAATGTGGTTCTGGCCAACCCTACAAATGTACACATGTACATTTTAGTGTGTTTAAGATACACACTCCGGACGACTACAAGCGTGTGGCTGAAAGGGTACGTGCAGGGTGCAATTGCAGGCAAGCCACACAAACACTAACAATCGTTGGTGTCACCCTCACTGTCCTAGTCCTTAGGTTGCGATGTAATTAGCGTTTTTGAATTGCTTGTGGTGAAATGCATTCCTGCAACGCGAATTTAGTTTCTGAACGGCTTGTTTATGAAATGCAACCCTGCAATGCAGGTAGCGTTCCTTAACTACTTGTTTATGAAAACAACCCCGCAATGCAAATAGAGTTCCTGAAATGCTTGTTTGTGATATGCAACCCTGCAATGCATTTAGATATGGTTAGCCAGAACCGTATATATACTGTATCTGAACGTAAATTCAGTGATTTCCTTGCCAAAAATACCGTATATACACCGTATATATGTGGTTCTGGACGACCCTACAAATAGAGTGTGCAAACGCATGGAAAGGAAAGCACGATTACATTGATTTACTTTACTTATGCAGAAGCATATCGCACAACCTGTTTTGACCAATGGATCCGGCCAGCTCTGCATCACAACGCGTGTAAACCCATGCATCACAACGCGTGCACACCCAGGCATCACAACGCGTGCACACCCATGCACCACAACGCGTGCACACCCAGGCATCACAACGCGTGCACACCCATGCACCACAACGCGTGCACACCCAGGCATCACAACGCGTGCACACCCAGGCATCACAACGCGTGTACACCCATGCATCACAACGCGTGCACACCCAGGCATCACAACACGTGCACACCCATGCACCACAACGCGTGCACACCCATGCATCACAACGCGTGCACACCCATGCATCACAACGCGTGCACACCCATGCATCACAACGCGTGTGCACCCATGCATCACAACGCGTGTACACCCATGCATCACAACGCGTGTACACCCATGCATCACGACGCGTGCACACCCATGCATCACGACGCGTGCACACCCATGCATCACGACGCGTGCACACCCATGCATCACGACGCGTGTACACCCATGCATCATGACGCGTGCACACCCATGCATCACAACGCGTGCACACCCATGCATCACAACGCGTGTACACCCATGCATCATGACGCGTGTACACCCATGCATCAATGCAAGGGGTTGGGCCTGGCACGGTTCCACGGCCCTCAAAAAAAAAACGGATCACAGCAACACCGCAGCAACTACTGCTCTGAGTCACAGCAACACTGTTTCACAGCAACACCGCAGCAAATACAACACTGTATCACAGCGGCACTGTATAACAGCAACACTGTTTCACAGCAACACTGTTTCACAGCAACACTGCAGCAAACACAACACTGAGGCAAAAAAAAGATGCAAGCCACGATGAGCACCTTCCATGTATTGCATGTGTTACAGATGCAGCCTAGCAGTCACACGTTTTGATTGATGGCTTACTCTGTAAACTCTGTAAACTCTGTAAGCACCTTCCATGTATTGCATGTGTTACAGACGCAGCCTAGCAGTCACACGTTTTGATTGATGGCTTACTCTGTAAACTCTGTAAGCACCTTCCAAATGCTTTCATGCACCGACCCCGCACCGAACACCATTGACCAGCTTAAAGTGGCCCCGAAAGCAATTGCTTCACAACAGATCGGGAAGGTCAAGATAAGCAAACTAATTTCTGATCTCATTGATTTTCTCTTTTGTTGGCAGGGAGTTTTACGGTGCCTGGTACCAAAATGGCTCCTTTTCCTTTAATAATGTGGGAAGTATATTTTCACTGCCTGCAAAATTGGTTCTCCTCTTCTTGATTGCTTGCATTGTCTGACCACTCACGCTCGCTTGAGGTGGTCCAGAAAGCACTTTTCAAAGTCTCTGGAGTACGAGTCCACGACCTTTCCAGCATTATGACCAAACAGCTCCATCTGCACGCACATACATAGACCAGCATGCGTGCAAGTGTGATTGAGGTGTGTATGGAGCGTGTTTAAGACTGCACACGCGCACCATTGTGTGCGTGTGTGCAAGATGTCGTTTCATGTGCATTTATGCATGCGCTTTTTGTTTTGACGAACGGCATGACGACATGACGAACGACATGACATGACGAACAACATGACGAACGACATGACGAACGACATGACGACGGGTTGTGCATGGAAATACATAAGAATCACTGAGTACATATGAGCGTTGGGAGCATGGTGTTACTGTTGCTTGTTTAGTTTAGTTTGGATTACAAAGGCCTCCAGCCTGGCATGGATGCTCAACCTATAGGTCTCAACAAATAAATCAATCAAACAGATCGACATGGTGTTAATGTTGCTTGAGGGCACAGAAAGTGCTAAGGATGCAGCAATTGTAGGAATTGCACATCTCCTGTGGACATTTTGCAGTTCCAAAACAACACATACCAGCAAATTTTCACGTGCAGCAGCATTGTAATAGTGCAAACGTCTCTCTCTCTCTCTCTCTCTCTCTCTCTCTCACACACACATACACACACATACACACATACAAACACACACATACACACACAAACACACGAGCACACAAACACACACACACGGACACACACAGCAGCAACAGCAGCAGCAGCAGCAGCGCACACCTACCTGCCGCAGGTGGCTCTCACTCGTTTGGTGGCACTTGAAGCCGTTCTCATCACGGCACTGCTTTTCACACAGCTGGCAGTACCAGCGCAGGCGCTGCAAGCCCTTGGCTTTGATCCTGTTGCCGATCTGCAGGCGCACGTGCATTCAAAATGCTTAGCCTGTGATCTGTAAAGTCTTGAACGTACACACACACACACACACACCACAAAACCACCCTTAGGCGCGTAATAGGGAGGAGCCTTCAAGGCACTGAGCTGTGCGTTCCTGCTTGATAAGTGCGAGCAGCGCAAGCAACTCTTGACTGTATGCTTGAGCAAACAAACACGATCATTTTTACCAGGCCTACCAAGCTATAACCATTACCTAAACACGTCGCACAATGTTAGTGCACAATGAGTGTTTGTGGCCCCTGCCAAATTACTAATCATGGAAACCCTTTTCACTTACCGCTTTGGGAGAATTGAAGTCATGTTTCTGCAAGGACAAGAACAGGCACAATGAGTGAGCAAAGAAAAAGGGGTCAACTATGTGTACTCCTGCTAGCTTGCGTGCGAGCAAGGTTGTGTGCGTGAGAGCGCTTGTTTAAGGTTTCATGCATGTGTGTTCAAGGATTTGTGAGTGTATGTATAAGTGTATGTGTGTGTGTGTGTGCCCGTGTGCGTGCGCATGCACGTGCGTGTGCATGTGCTTATGCGTGTGCGTGCGTGCGTGTGTGTGTTTGTGTGTGCGTGTGCATGTGTGTGCCCGTGTGCGTGCACATGCACGTGCATGTGCGTGTGCTTGTGCGTGTGCGTGCGTGCGTGCTTGTATGTGTGTGTATGTGTGTGTGTATGTGTG
>Ga0307942_1002354_pt1 | contig 15317 bp, 10 predicted proteins | sample OrgLakmetagen175_FD_201846 | JGI IMG/M metagenome (GOLD analysis project Ga0307942, IMG submission 201846) | Saline water microbial communities from Organic Lake, Antarctica - #175 | ecosystem: Environmental > Aquatic > Non-marine Saline and Alkaline > Saline | place: Antarctica: Organic Lake...
AGCTACAGCAGACCAGTCCGATGCTGTCCTCCACAACTTGCCAATTGAAACCGTGAGCCAGGGCATGCCTGGCCGCGAAGGGAGCCGGTGCCTAACTCGCCAGGAGCAGGTCGCAAGCTACAGCCGCAAGTGCACTGATAGTCCTAGCCTTAAAAAAAAGACCATGCGGTGCCAACCAAATTGCCTACATTGACATAGGCAGTGCAGATAATCTAGTAGAACAGGGCCTAGATCTGAGAAACAATGCCAACAAACACTGCCCTATTGATTGCTACCAAACCTAACAACATGTTGCTTTGAAAGCCTCGCTCTCTGGTCCCGACGCTATCTTATTTTACCTAGTACTGTGTGCTCTTCTCGGGTAACACCCGCAACTCAGATTTTCAGCAGCTTTGTTACGCCTAATCGTTGGCAGCGACGATTTGTGTGATTTGTTTAGTTGGTTTTTCAGTTGAGGTTATTTTGCCTAGTCTCGTTAAATAAGCTGGCGAAGCCAGTTTATTGAAGATAGCATTTTCTGATTTTGATATTGCGATTGGTTGTTGTGCTGAGTCTTATACTTTGTAGTGACGGTGATTTGCTATGACATGGATATGATGGTTTTGGTAATCAATTGACAACATGTGAGCAATCTAAGAGGTACCATTAGAGGGGTTCATTAAGAGATACTGTACCATGAAGATCTCGGCTAGTCATATTTACATGGAACACGATGAGACCGAGAATGTCTGAGTAAATGGTTCGAGATCCGGGAAGGGACAGTGGCGTGAAAGTCAACCAAGGATGAGGAGATAGACACACGAGTATGAGCAGAGAGCGCACAGGCGTGGATGTAGAGAACTGGTAGAATCATAAGGGACCATTGCGATGCAAAGAACTCACTCCTCTGCTAGATGGTTTTTCCAGAAGAAGAAAATTTCAAACCAGTGGGAGGTTCACCTGATTGAGTTTAGATTATGTAAAGACACTAGGACTGATCCTCAATTTCAAAAGGCAACAGCACAGCACAGCATACTTATCTCCAACCTACATAGACAGGGATATAGGGAGGTCAAGCTCCATGTGATCCTCGTTGGAGTAATGAGGATTGCTTACAAAGACCATACAGACAAACCTCTGGCAGATTTCCATCAGGATTGCCAAAAAATTAAAAAGCTGTCACATAAAAAGCTGACACGAACATTCCATCAGACATTCGTCTACACTCATATAAACAAGATATGCACTGTAAAACAACTTAGGCAGCAACAGTCATGGTGTGGGTCTGGGTGCCGTGGCACGCAACCCCCCTGACCCACATTAATTTTTTTCTTTCGTGTGTGCGGTGGGGGGTTGCCTGGTGCGGGCTTCTATGTAACCCCCTCCCTTAATCATGCTGGATGTGTCATCACTACCTTTCTTTTCTTCGTCTTTTCTTTTTCTTTTTGTGGACCGAACAAGTAACACCTACAAAAAAACTTTGAAAGGGAAAAAAGGCACAACGCACGTTGATTGTGACAATGCAGCACTGATAAAATCAATCAAGCATCAGCCCAGGAACAACCAACCGCATTGAAGGAGGGGATCATTATCTGTGACGTATTAGAACCAGCAATTTGTAACCTGCGAGATTCTGGCAAGGTCCGGCTTGCTCCCTCCGTGGCAGAGGTGAAGCTGTCTGCTCTGGACCGTGACGTGCCAGTGGTGGACTCCTTGGAACCTCCTGTTGCCAAGGAACGATTGCAAAGAAAACAGCCAGATTGGCTGGTGTATGCACTGAGGGCATGCCAAAGTGGCTGCGCAGGCAGAACCTGCAATTAAACTAGTTTTTGCAAAAAGGCGCAACGAGAAGGAACGAAATGCACCGTGGATGACTACTAGCACGTGCTGGAGGTCTCAAGTGTCCTGGCATTCAGTTCCAAGGGCCCGGAGATCTCTGACCTGTGAGAAATCGCGTGCCTCGAGAAATATAAGGTCGGGTTTGCTGCCATACATGGCAGGCGAGGCAGGTGGGTCTGCTCAAGTATGCTCATGCATCAATGTTATTAGGCCTGAAAACTGCTCTATATCTGCAAAGTGCAGAAGCAACTGTAACTGACTTCCATCGAGCATGTAGCAGCGCGTTGTAAAAGGGGGATGTAAAATTAGAAATTTTCCTATATGTATCATTACCTTTGTCCCACCTTCACGTGCTTGCGTCCCGCTTTGTCTTGTGCTCTTGGAATGCAAGCACATGAGGGTGGGACGAAATCAACGATACATATAACAACACACTCTTTAATCTCACATCTCGAGTATGCCTTTTACAACGCGCTGCTACATTGGTATCGATGGACGGGTCTGGGCGCTCCTCATCCGTGAGGTCTCCAGTTCAATTCGCTGCTTTGATATCAACAGATCTGTTGCTGTGCAGGGTGGCGGAGCCGAGGTTTCTGAGCAAGGCCCTTCCACTTGTTTGACCATTCGCTTTTAATTGCACAAAATCGTGCGAAACTCAGGACGCATGCCCTAGAACGCACCCGCGAGCACAGGTGCTTGCATATGTGTAGGCTCATCTGCCGGCATGTGGACGGGCCTGGGAGGAGAGTATTGCCGACAAAAGCGGTTATCGACGTGCAGGCACAAAATCAGAGCGTTCGAGCGATCAAAAAACGCGCTTTATTAAAAGTCCCAAATTGTCACCTCAAAGGACCGCTTTGACCATATCAAAATGCCACTTAGACCGTATCAAAGCGCACTTTTGCTCGACACTTAAAAACAACTTAAGCGAGGGAGAAGACACTTAAGTAAAGCGCTATCAAAGTGCCGCCCAAAGCGTCTGGCTGTGATGGTTACAATATATAAGGATGACCTTCAGCCAGGTTGTATGTTTGGCTGATCGGCTGCTGCTGACTGATCTCGGCCAGCCACAAATAATTTCATAAGATGTCATGCTAAATCAGTGGCATGGACAAATCGTGTGAATTTCCCTGGGATTTATAATGTGAGTGTGAGCAACGGTTTTACGGTTATTTGGTTGTTTGGCCAGTTTAGATGGCTCTCTTGTAATAAACTCGCTCTTTCCTCAGACTTGTCCATCTCCTTGGTGCGCTATACTAGCCATCGTAACTGGCGACAGGCAACATGTTGAGAAATTGCAACTTACAACCACGCTTAGTAACCCGTTTGACTCAACCATGCCCTCGCACTTCAGGTTGTTGTGGCCAACGAGGATGACGAGGTGGTTGTGCATCCTTGTGCACAATTCTGCTCTGTGGTGAGTTCCACTGGAATTCCTCCAGCTTGCCTCATACAGAAGATCAAACCAACAAAATATGTAAAAAGAAGGAAATACCTAGCTCCTTGTCTATTAATACATAGAGTTCTATTCCGGCTCGTATCCACCGAACTGCTGGAGGGGAATTCTACACTTGTGCCCAATACCAAGCATAAAAAGGATGGTTAGCACAGCGCAAGCTGTGCCAAGAGAGTACTAACTGAAGTTCGGTTGCACTCGCCTCCAAGAACTAGAGTACTTCTGCATGCTGCAGAGTACTCAGCAGTTTGATGATCATGTTGATTGCCGTCGTTACAATATTATAAGGACAGAGGCACATCAGTTGTGTAGCAGCAGAAAAAATGACAAGGAAAACACAGGCATCTGACTTTGATGATGTGGGGTATATGTATGGACTATTGACTGACACTATTTGGTTTGTAATCCAAATCAGGATGCTTCATTTATGCAGTTGCTTGGCAACTCTCAGAGGATCCACGCATAGAGAAGCTTCAGCAACTCCTTTTTTTGTGATAAAGAATCCTACAACCATTCAGGGCAACGGTTTAATCAGAACAAACGTGCCTGGAATGCCTGGCACAGTTAAGAACCTTCTTAGCATGTGATTTAAGAAAGCTCTTAGATCGCCCACTTCCCCCATCCTCGTGCCTGCAGCACGTGGATGCAGCATCTTGGCTGGTAGTACCAAAATGTAAAAAGTGCCAGGCTGATGAGTAGCAGCAGTCCTAGGAGGGTTTCAATTCTATTTGGTTGCTGTTGGCCAACCATGGACATGAAATTATGCCGCTTGCAATTTTGCAACAGACTACGAGCTTCTTGTTGCTTGTGTGGAGGAATGTCGTCATACACCTTAATTTTGGTTGTGCACAATCTCTGGATTATGGATTGTAGCTAGGAGTAATAGAACAAGGACACAAACAAATTAGAACTACTCGTGCACGACGTAGTACACACACGCACACACGCACACACACACTCAGCAGGGGGGTGAGTTATGTGCTTGTGAGGGATGTGGGTGGGAGAGTTGTGTGTTTCTGATGGTAGGGTGTAATAATGTTAGTGATCATTGGTGTTCCGGCAGCGGTCTGGGCGGCTGTAGTTTGGTGGGATGTGAAATGGAAAATAAGTTCTGTTAATAATGAGAGGGTACATTATATTTGATGGGTGCGGTCTGGTGTTTGTTGACCCGGGATGGTGTGGAGGTCCTTACCAGTTTCCTGTGTCACGTTAGGAGATCCTTATTAGTTTAAGGAGGGCGCCACCTCCTTAGATCGCTGGAGGGCACCCCAGTAGGGAAAGTACCCCCCCTACTTAAAAACAGCCTGTCCTATTTAAGTGGGGGGGGGTTGGCCTACTACAGAGCATCAAATATAACTGTACCTAAACCCTTAAGTACCCCCCCCCCCTACTTTAAAAACGCTTGCCCTACTTATGGAGGGGGAGGGGGGCTGAAGTACCCCCAAACTATAGTAGGGGAAGCAACCCAGCACAGCTGCAGCCCAAACCTTGTCCGTAAAGTACAAGATTGGCGGGACTGGACCTACACTGATGGCAGTCTTAAAAATCAAGAAGAAGGGCAAGACACAGGATCAGGTGTATACCACCCTTGCTCAAATGTATCCCATTACATGAAACCAAGAGGCGTAGGTATAACAAATACCATCCCACGTGCAGAGCTAGCAGCTATAGCAGCCGCAATCATTCACGGCTACTCCCATATAGCCACAGATAGCCTAACCTCAATGCATTAAACTAAAAAACAGCTCTCACACCCAAACCTCCACCGCCACCACATCCAGGGAGATGTCCTCCAATCCATTGCCAAAGCAATCCACCAGTCACCATTGCCCATTCATTTCCATAAAGTCAAATCCCACGCAGGTATTATAGGCAATGAATATGCTGACTGCAACGTTTGGGTTGCAGTTAGGAATTCTCTGAGTTGGTCTGACGCTCTTGCTAGAAAATCAATTGCAAACTGCTCTGACATTGCAGATACCTCCATCAAAACAGCTGGCCCTGAGGGAAATTCCTTCTACAACATTTACTGGCTTGCAAAAGAATATGAAGAGCACCGAATCATTCAAATCACCCAGGTGAATGAGGCGCTGTGGACAGCGCGGGGGTGCAAGCGCGGCAAACAGTTGAAGTACAGGCCTTCAGCCAAGATGTACACTCTTGTCTGTGAACTGTGATGGATTGCCAATCCATGACGAGTCTGTGAAAATGGAGGAACTGGTTGACAACATCCAACAACATCATATCACCTTTTTGACAGAAACCGGAACTAATGCCTTGAACAGAATCCTCCAATTCTTGCCCCGTCATGTCATTATTGGCAAGACAAATGTTCAAATGTTCCTGATCACTGCAATGGTCGCAAGGGATATGGAGTGGCACTTTTGGCAGCTACAAATGCTGCTGAGTACATACACTTTAAAGAACTCCGGAACGGATTCAGACCATCAGGGCAACATGTGACAAGAGGCTTTTTGCAAAAGAAAGCAAGACAACATTGTGTGCAGTGTACCTTTAACCTGGACATGAAGTAGAAAGCCAGCTGCCTCACTAAAAAGGCGACGAGATTCAGCAAGCCCTGATGGATGTGGAGATTTTAATGCTCACATTGGCAATCTGGATGACAAACACGCACTTCGATGCGCTAACTACACGACCTCAACTGTCGAGGGGGCGCACGGCTGAATGCACACAAGTAAGCAGGGCTGGAAGGCTTCTTATTGACATGGCTTCAAACCTCAATTGCCTCATCACAACGGGAAGATCTCCTGGTGACACTGGACAGCCCACTTTTGTAGGCTACAACAAGAGATGTGGCAGCAAACCAGACCATATCAGGGTATCCAAACCATTTTTTGCCCAGCAGACCCAGCACATACAAATTATTATGTCATGCTAGACCACTGCTTCCAGTCAATCACATCGACGACAGATGCGCACATTCCAGACATTGACATGCGTCTACACCATGAATTTGAAGGTTTCTTGCGCTGGAGGCCAGAAAGAGCTGCTGATTACGTTACTTACCGGGAACAGGACACTCTTGCTCGACAACGGCTGTACAGGGTCATTGAGAGAAGATATTGCGCAAGCATGGTACAGATTCAAATCTTGGCTCTTTGATGCAGCCACATAAACTTCTTTGTTAATCATGCTGGCTGTGTCATCACTACTAGCGGAGTTTTTTCTTTATCTGTTCTTTTTCTTGATGCAGCACTGCAGACTGGAATAACCTTTTTTGCTGGTACTCACAGACGCTTCCACCCTAACTCCAATCATAAAGCAGCTTGGTTTGATGATACGTGCCTCCGTAAGAAGCAAACGCTGTTAGGGGCCAGGGAGCGTAGGATGGTACTTCTGAGGGGATGCTGTGAGGGGTCCAGGGGCCAGGATTTCGTGCCTTGGGCAGTGCTGGGGCGCTTACGGTGTCTTTACAGAGTACTTGTCACACTGCCTGTCTGTGCTTTGCTGGGCGGTGCTGGGGCACTTGTAGTGAGCACTCAAGGTTCCCATCTTCCTTGAGCTGAATCGGGGCGCTTGTAAAGAAAGGGTCGTTTTCTATTACATACTACACCTCCTTATGCTTAAATTACTCTTTTAGACTCGCCCTGCTTCATTATATCATTGCCTTTTGTGTTTTTCATGTTTGGCAGGTACGCTTCAAATTTCAACTGCCACTTGCCCCTAAATGTTTGCGTGGACTTGGGCTGCGCAAACCCTACCATTTGTGTGCTTAGTGCTACATCATTTGATATTTCTTTTTGCACGTAGCCTAGCAGTCGCACGTTTTGACTGATGGCTTTATCTGTAAATCCTGTAAACCCTGAAGCAAATGCTATTGGATGCTGTGATGAGGGGGGATTGCACACATGTCAGAGACCACCTGAAAGACTACAGAGCCCATGTCCAGCGTTGCAAGAGACAATACATATGAGCAAGACGCAACACATTCCTTCAGTAATTATTTGACAAAGATCCTGCTGTCCACAAATTGTTGAAAAAGCCAACCATCTAATATGTGACCCCTGTTTCAGAGCCAGCAAGGAACAACCATTTACACAATGTGTTCGGACATACAACAGTGGTCCACAATGATGACAATGCAAGCGGATCTGCAACAAACTTTCGAAGTGCCCTAGAGCCCAAATAATCTAAGCTTACATGCCATCGGTCCACACCAAAAAAACAAACCAGGCGCGACGTACACACGCAACCCTAAAAAGTATCTTAGCAATGCTCCTGGTGGTGTGAAGGCCTCTGCCTCCCAAACACCTGATCCCCATCGAAAGCCTTTTCTTTTCCTAATCTTCAGGTGAAATTTTGTGTGGCTTTGGATCCTTTGGGCGGTGCATTCATTGGCGGTCTTTTTATTATGCGGCCTTATACCATCTGGATGGGTGTCATTTACACAGCTGCACTACTATGTTTACAATTTTATCACTCTATCAACCCAAAGGAATGACATAAAGACGAGATGTACAGCACAGCAACCATGCCTGATACATGCAAAAAGGAAAAAGAAAGAGATCACGGCCAGGATGGAATATGCTGACAGAAACCTTGAAAGGTGCTGGTCATAATCCACCATTGCTCTCGGCAAGAAATATACAGTCCATCCGTCTTTGTTTAATCAATTAAAAATGTGATAAATCAATGTTGTTTGCATGCAAATAGTCCTTGCTGTCACAAGCTAATTGTACACAGCAAAAAAACCTACTGAAATGTAAGCAAACATAAAGTACAAACTTTAAATTCAAGCGTCTGCGAGGCGCAAGCAATCGTGCGGTGAGAAGTAAAGCAACTATCGGGTCAATGACGGGGATCAAATATTAATCACTGCGGCGTCAAGGACATGAAAAAGGACACCCGTGGGACCATAGGATGAGAACAAGGCGCATTTTTGGCTAGCCTAGAATGAGAGAAGTAAAGCTGCACATACCAAAATAAGCAAAGCTGCTGCACAAGCATTATGGCCCACTTGAAGGCGACGCAGCCCCTTGGTCGTTGGGCACTGAACCAGGGATATTGGATGAGCCAGAATATGATCTTGCCTGTGTAAGGAAGGTGCCCATGTGTTGAGAGTCTAGGCATTACTGCACAAGGTTGTTTTCAATAAGGATACCAATGGGGTGCTTGAGATGAATACCTAGTTGCATGTTTGCCGAGGCATCGTCTGATTCCACTGTGAGTCACTTTGCAGCAGCAGGAGCGGCATTTGCCAGCACTCATAAATTGAGCTTCTCACACCATTTCTCAATATTTGCTGCTGACTACACTGCAGCAAGTGGCAGCGCACAGTGGCGGCATGGTTGAGTGCGCACAAATAAACACACGACACGTCAACATGCACGGACAAGCGCGTTCCTCAGACAACCACGCTGTTAATGCTTCTCGACACTGCCAGCAAAGGATTTGCAGCAGGCAGCCACAGACTGTTACACAAAAAGTTGCGTGCGACATTTCACCAGTGCACGAAGGGTGGAGCAAATAATGCACTGAGGCAAAGGCCTCAACAGAATTTCAGTGCCTACCTGCACGCCCAGGACAGGGCTGGCCACAGGCAAGCCAGTGCCACTGTCTAGACTCCAGGGGGACGGTGCGCGGCTCTGCTGAAGGCTCTCTAGCAAAGCTTTAGGGTTTTTCCCATTAACAGGCGGCAACTGCTCCTGCAACAAGGATTAAAAGATTCCGAGCAGCATCGTTTGTGACCTGGAATGCATACCAAAGAGCCAGCAGCCGTTAAAAAGCTCCCAACCCTTCTTGCCGCTGAGTTGTAAGACAGCGCGCTGACTAAACACCTAAGGTCTCCTATGATCGAATTCATTGCTTCAATCACAATTCCCAGGACAAGAGTGGCATTGGCTGCCTGCAAACAAAGAAGCACTCAACAAATTCTGCGGGATGAACTCTGGTCTTGAGCTAAAATTCTTACAGCTAATATTAGACATTCAATCGCGTATTTGGCTACCAAAGTGGCCCATTCGCATTACATTGCGCACGACACGGCACAACCAAACACCCGCAAACACCACAATCGCATCGGCACCTTTGCTGCTCGCTCCCAAAAGCAGCGCTGCACGGCTGGCCTGTCTTGCTCGTCCTTGCCCCACTCCAGAACAAGGCGTTGGCCTGAAGCGGGATGCACAGCATGCTCCTGCCCCACACCAACCTGCAGGAGGGCATGTATTTTTTGTTATTTGTCATTGCTGCACAGTTGCAAGTTTGTCGGCATGGCTCATTCTCGCCCACGTTTCCGCCAAAAATGGTCTCAGGAGGAGATTCACCACATGCAGCAGCCTGAGAGCTAAAGGATAACAACATAACAAACGCGGTTCACAACACAGAACACCTGCAGCGTGTCGCCATGTCTTTGGTAGCCCTCCTGCTCTCAATGCCTAGTTCAAAAACACAATTACCCCACCCCTCCAAATTGCGTACCTGCTCCTGTTCCTCACAGTGCGCAACGAACGCTGTCTCCTCATTTATCTGAAATGTCTAACACAAAAATTCCTGCACTACATTTAAGCGGTGCCCAGCGAATAATTATTGCTGCGCTTGCTTGGATGGTGGGGGGGTGCTCATGCCAAAAGCGGAGGGCTCGCACTGCCTTTGCTCCCACAATTTCCAACTGCCTTTGCTCCAAGGCAATAGTCACCATCAACTGCGCCAGCATCCACTCTCCAAAAACATTAAAGCTCACCTTACAACAATCAACGACACTCACCCCAAAAATTGCAGTGTCTGGTAGGGTGAGGGTATAGGTGCTGTCTTTTTGCAAAGTAGAAGACACGGCAGGCCCGTCTGCCAAGGCTTTGATGTCGCTTCTGGAGTCATGGGGGCTTATAGCAGACAGGCTTGGGGGTTGCAATGTTTGGGTGGCAGGTACCACGTCCTGAGGATTGACGGACTTGCATCATTAGGTACAATTGATGCACAGATCAATGGGGCTTGTGCACAACAGCAGAACAGATGAGCACAACAGCAGAACAGATGATGCACAACAGCAGAACAGATGATGCACAACAGCAGAACAGATGAGCAAAACAGGGGTGCTGTACAAACTTGAGGAGACAGGGAGCAAAGGCAGTTGGAAATTGTCTGTGTGTGCGCACAGTTGCTACCAACCCATTCCTCGTATGGCCCATCTTTTGAGTGCTTACGTGTGAGAGGACGCACCAGAGTGCAGGGAAATAGAGCACCCGCACTAGAATGCAGAAAAGACGATGCAACAAATTCAGCTGTTAGATGTTCATTACCTGAGCACACGTCTATTACATATTTACTACGAGCCGTGCAGATTAAAGACCATGGATATGCACACTTTGCGGCTTGAAATGAAGGACATCCATACACACCTGGAAATTAAGTAAACAGCACGACCACACACCTGTGCTCTCAAGTTTCCTCGGTCATCCAGGCTCCAAGTAATATCATAAGTGACGCCCTGTTGGTCTTGTATCTGCTCCTGGCCGGGCTCAACCTGCACGATAACAGTTGCACAATGTATTGCACAATGGTCGAACTTCTGCAACACATGAAGATCAAGCACATGGTCAGATTGATGGGTGTGGCATTCCGGTCCAGATACTGAAATGTGCGCCGTGTCTAGCTGTTGAGCAAATCGCAGAAGGTTAGAAAGGTTTGCTTTGTTACAGGCTGGCAGGCAGGATGCTTCAATGCCCCTTTTGCTGACCCCAATGCCTACCACCACTGCCCCATAACATCTTGCAGCGTCATTCACTTCCTTCTATACATCTTACAAAATACCAGAGGGGGTCAACTGAGCAAATGTCTGGAAGTGTGACTTTTCTGATGCACACCATAGATGGTTCACATAGTTTGGGGCCAAACGGACCCCCCCGGTGGTCTGGCAGCATATCAGTTCAATTTTTGGCACTAAATATTTACGTATTGAGCCACCACGCTTATTCCAGGGCCTCTTTTCACCTCAAAACACGACAGGAGTACTTCTTTATGATGAGGAATCGTTTGGGATGCTGAAAACCGGATTTGGTGGAACTTGGTTTCCCACTCTTTTTGGCACCCCTTCTCCTAATTTTTTCTCAGGGAAATTTGCCAAAAAGGGGTATCTCACCAAGTACTGCTCCATTTTGCCCAGGCTTGTCGAGTTGTACGGTATGGTACGGTTACGGTCTGTACGGTACGCACCGTACTTGGAAAATTACGGCGTACTACCGTAATTGTCACACCGTACTTTACCGTAATTACGGTAAAATACGGTACGGTGTACGGTACGGTGCCAAGCTGGCACTGCCAGTGCAAAAATGGCCTCAGAATGGCCTCTTCGCCCCAAAACCTCCCATTTTCGCTCCCCGGTGTGCTCCTCCCATGTACTAACGCCACACAATGCTTCCATGAACGACCCTGAGGCTGGGTTGGGGCTGCATCAGCTCGGGGGCTGGCACTGTCAGTGCAATTTTGGCCTCAGAAAGGCCTCTCCGCCCCAAACACCTCCCATTTCCATTTTCAGCATGCTCCCCTTATGAGCTGACGCCACACAATGCGTCCCTGAACGACCCTGAGGCTAAGTTGGAGCTACATCAGCTCGGGGAAGGGCCCAGCAGTGGCTTGCATGGAAACTCAAAGTCGGACGCAGTACTTGATTCCTGGTTAATAATTTGTGTTTTATTCATAACTAATTGTTGCAAAAAAACAAAGAATGTTTTGAGTCGAAATTGGAGCCAAACGGCCAAATTACGGTCAACATCGTGCTGTACAGTGGCACCGTACTGTACGGTCGGACACCGTCTTTTCAAACAGACCGTACTTGCACCGTATTGTACGGCGTATTACGGTACGGTACCGTAATTACGGTCAAGAAAGCTGAAGTACGTCGTATCTCGACAAGCCTGATTTTGCCCCATTTATGTTGCAATGGTACTCTTTAACCAAATGTAGACGATTCATGTAAAGATGGCACAAATCAGGGCAGTAATTGGAGAGATATGGCAAAAAGGTGGTGAAAAGTGGGGTTCACGCCACGGGCAATTAGACGTGTGCCCCGGACCGGGCGGTTTTCAAGCTCAGGTGTTCTCAGCAGCTACCTCTGTGTGCTAGGCTTAGAAACTGCCCGGTCTGGGGCCCACAATCAATTCACATTTTAAAAACACCCCCATTTGGGGCCTCAGTTGACCCCCTCTGACAAAACACGCTTACAGATCTGCAGCCATTTCTATGCTGCCACCATTCAGTCACTGACACAATCCTATCACTGTAACAATCCCGACTCATTCTCATACCCAAGTCCCAACAAAAAGGAGCCTTACCGTGCAGCTGGTTCCATTGGGCAGCACCACCACGTTATTAACATTCGTAAGGTCCTCTTTGCCCACGATGATGCGTTTCCACCAGGGTGCGGCCCAAATCGTGAGAGGGAAGAACAGGCCCAGGCACACAGCCTATAGGGAACAGCATGACATAGACATGTGTATATGTACACTGTATATGTACACAGTAAGAGGAAAAGGCAGGCCCAGGTAAACTGCCGTTTGGAGAAGAGAGCATTTCTAGGCATGGCTTTTTGCGCTATTTGTGGTGTTCAAAAGAGTTGGTCAGTAGGAAGGACACGCTCAGGCTGGCTGTCTGTGGGGGTACACAGACATAAACGTAGCATCATTCACAGCACACATCACACGCAGAGCCAAGAGGCAGGTCAAGAGTGTACAGCAAATCCCTGACACCAATCGCAGAGCATTCACCTTCATGCACGTAGCATCATTCACAGCACGTCATTCGTACACGTAGCATCATTCACATCACACGCTGAGCCAAGAGGCAGGTCAATAGTGTGCAGCAACGCCCTGACACCAATCGCAGAGCGTTCACCTTCATGCACGTAGCATCATTCACAGCACGTCATTCGTACACGTAAAATCATTCACATCACACGCTGAGCCAAGAGGAAAGGCAAGGATGTGCAGCAAAGCCCGGACACCAATCGCAGAGCGTTCACCTTCATGCACGTAGCATCATTCATAGCACGTCATTCGTTCACGTAGCATCATTCATATCACAACAGAGCCAAGAGGCAGGTCAATAGTGTGCAGCAAAGCCCTGACACCAATCGCAGAGCGTTCACCTTCATGCACGTAGCATCATTCACAGCACGTCATTCGTACACGTAGCATCATTCATATCACACGCAGAGCCAAGAGGCAGGTCAAGAGTGTGCAGCAACGCCCTGACACCAATTGCAGAGCGTTTACCTTCATGCACGTTGCGCCAAAGGGCAGGTCTTTAAGGTGCGGCTGCATGCCCTCACTCTTTGCCGCCTCCAAGGCAGCCATGCGAGCGATGGTCAGAAAAACTTCCTCCTGCATAAGAAGGAGATTTGGATTAAGTGTGGTGTCATTTGCATACACGTTTATGGCATCTCAAATTAGAACCATGCAAGTGTGCATGTCGGACCAGTTTGCATAAAGTGAGGTTATTAGAGAGGAGCTTGAGTGATAGTCAGGGACGCACCTTGAGTCACGTGCTAGATATATTTTGGGATTACGCACGAATACCAGTGCAGTGGTGTACACCTAGCAGGCTTAATGCGAGTGCATATATACGAGTATGCGAGTGCGGTTATATATATACATATATACGAATACTAATGCAGTGGTGTACACATAGCAGGCTTAATGCAAGTACGTGCAACTAGGTCATATCCTGCTACTTTACATGAAAGGGATTGAGAAAACCTTACGGCAATTCAATTTAGAAAGAGGAAATGGATAGAAATAAGGTATGCGTGCACGGGGATGTCCAAATCAAAAGACTTCCTCTATCCCTAACCCAGAACCAGAAGGACAAAGTACGTACTTCGCATTGAATTACAAATTACAAAATGTTGAGCAAGTTTGTTTGTGAGCACGTACTGATCAAGTGAGGGTTTGTTTGTGTGAGCACGTTGTGAGAATTTGTTTGTGGGAGCACGTACTTAGCAAGTGACCTACCAGAGATGCCAGGCTGAGCTGGGTGTCTGTAATGCCCAAATCTTTTGCACGTCCTTCAAGCTGTTGCAGGAACTCCACCAAATCCTGCTCGCGGATGCGAGGAACCTGAATAAGAAATGGACAAAACCAATTGGCGGTGATGTTTGTAGGAGCAAAATACAAGCTTAACAAAATCGGCAAAGCAGTTGCCCGCACCATAATTTACAATTTGCTCACAAACGTGCCGAATACTTTGGGTCTTTAACCAAATGTGAAAGATAGTACGTTATCAAAGCAGTCCTTCTCTGTTGCCTGCATTGCCAATGACTCCGTTGAAAGCCATTTCCTCTCAAATCTTTGCTCATTCAACAGTGCACGTGTCGGGAACTAAATGCGTATGCCGAGCGAGCTTCCCAAAGAAGAACAGCAAGGCTCTCTTTTTCTTGCAAACAAAACAGGGCATCATGATTTGCCGTGCTGGGTATTCAATGCATACTTGCTACTGTCAGCCTGCTTGTTCCTGACCATCCAATGCACATCAAGCTTTTCAGAACAAGTCAACAGTCCCAAGCTACAGGCACACATGGCTCATTAGCGCACCAGGTAGTTGATGTACACCCTGTTGGTGTCCACAGGCTCCAGTTTCATTTGGTCTAAAAAGAATTGCTGGACCTTGTGCTGCCGGTGCTCAAGATCTGTCAGGCTGATCTCGCCTGTCCCGGACGTTTGAACTGAGACGGACACCTGGAAAGACACAGTACAGACAGACACAGTAGACAGACAGACACAGTACAGACATACAGTAGAGACAGACAGACACAGACAGACAGACAGACACAGTACAGACACAGTAGACAGACAGACACAGTACAGACACAGTACAGACAAACAGTAGAGACAGACAGACACAGACAGACAGACAGAAAGACGCAGTAGAGACAGTACAGACACAGTACAGACATACAGTAGAGATAGACACAGACAGACAGACACAGTACAGACACAGTAGACAGACACAGTACACACACACAGTACAGACACACAGTAGAGACAGACAGAAACAGACAGACAGACAGACACAGTACAGACACAGTAGACAG
>Ga0307942_1002355_pt1 | contig 15317 bp, 18 predicted proteins | sample OrgLakmetagen175_FD_201846 | JGI IMG/M metagenome (GOLD analysis project Ga0307942, IMG submission 201846) | Saline water microbial communities from Organic Lake, Antarctica - #175 | ecosystem: Environmental > Aquatic > Non-marine Saline and Alkaline > Saline | place: Antarctica: Organic Lake...
AGTCATAATGGCTTCTTATGCCATAAGTTATGGGCACGCAGACCATACAAGTGTAGAGGCCACCTCCACCAAAGCTGGGGCCATTACCGTTGTGGAATCTGCATTAAATTTGCTTAGTGCTCAGTCATAATGGCTTCTTATGCCATAAGTTATGGGCACGCAGACCATACAAGTGTAGAGGCCACCTCCACCAAAGCTGGGGCCATTACCGTTGTGAAATCTGCATTAAAATTGCTTAGTGCTCAGTCATAATGGCTTCTTATGCCATAAGTTATGGGCACGCAGACCATACAGGTGCAGAGGCCACCTCCACCAAGGCTGGGGCCATTACCGTTGTGGGATTTGCATTAAAATTGTATAGTGCTCAGTCATAATGGCTTCTTATGCCATAAGTTATGGGCACGCAGACCATACAGGTGCAGAGGCCACCTCCACCAAGGCTGGGGCCATTACCGTTGTGGGATTTGCATTAAAATTGTATAGTGCTCAGTCATAGTGGCTTCTTATGCCACAAGTTATGGGCACGTGAACCATACAGGTGCAGAGGCCACCTCCACCAAGGCTGGGGCCATTACCGTTGTGGGATTTGCATTAAAATTGTATAGTGCTAAGTCATAGTGGCTTCTTATGCCACAAGTTATGGGCACGTGAACCATACAGGTGCAGAGGCCACCTCCACCAAGGCTGGGGCCATAACCGTTGTGGGAGGTGTGTACAAAACGTACTTAATAAGCTAGTGGCTCATTATGGGCACGTGAACCATACAAGTGCAGAGGCCACCTCCACCAAGGCTGGGGCCATAACTGTTGTGAGAGGTGTGTTTTTATGTGTTATTGCTCGGTGATAGTGGCTCATTATGGGCACGCAGACCATACAAGTGCAGAGGCCACCTCCACCAAGGCTGGGGCCATAACCGTCGTGGGAGGTGTGTTAAAAACGTGCTTAATGTGCTAGTGGCTTATTATGGGCACGCAGACCATACAAGTGCAGAGGCCACCTCCACCAAGGCTGGGGCCATTACCGTTGTGGGAGGTGTGTTTTATTGTGTTAATGCTTGATGATAGTGGCTCTTTATGGGCACGTAGACCAACACAAGCGCAGAGGCCGTCTCCACTAAGGCTGGAGCCATCAACGATGCGGCAGGTGCGTTATCACTGCCCTCCCAGAGATTAATCCTATCTAACATATATCCATGAGGCAGGTGCGTTATCATTGCCCTCCCAGAGGGTTTGTCACTGCTGCTTATTTTCTAATTTTTAATCTGTGCTCCAATCTGTACTCATGACATCGATAAGTGCAGCAGCCAAAACTGGATGAGCAGCAATGTACACTGCAACTTTGCCGCGAATGCATGCCTTTTCTGTGCCAATCGCAGGAGGTGACAGTGTGGCTGCGTGAGATTTTGCCCCTACTGTTTTCTCTTTATCTGTACTCCAATCTGTACTCATGGCGTCAAATGGTCGCAGGAGGCGACAGTGTGGCTGCTGTGAGCCAAATGGGGCTTGCAGCCAACGTATCACACATTTCCACGGGAGGTGGTGCCAGCCTGGAGTTCATTGAGGGCAAGGGCATGCCAGGACTTAGGGCCATTGCCACAGCTGCTCCCTTAGGGCAGTGAAGAACCACTCTCAACATTAATTAAGGAAAAGGAGCCATTTTCGTACCAGGTACCACTAATTGGGCTGTACTCCGATGAACGTGGACATGAACCGTTGCAGTTCTACTAATTTCGGTCAGCTGCCAATGACTCTTGATTCCAATAGTACTATGCTTACTACCACTGGTGTCGCTTTGCGCGCGGAGGGTGGTCCAGGCTACTAATCTCAATTTACAGCCTCATTCAAATGCCTGCTGGACTGCTCAATTGCTGAGCACTTTTCAAGGACTGCGTGGGCAGATAGCACCCACGGTAAGGATGGTCAGACTCTGACCATCGTAGATGGTCAAATTTTGACTATTGGGCCAACGGATGGTCAAAATTTGACCATCCTCTTTGGCAGGCTTGCTGGTAACTTTTTCCTCTCTATAGAACACCATGCATAGTCATTAATAATGAGCAATCAACAAGCCCGTACTAGTGCAAGAAAAGCCAAAGCCAAGGTCCAGGAGGAGGAGCAAGCGGCCAGGAAGAGGAGGAGGAGGATGAGGAGGAAGAAGAACAGCATAGAAGAAATAGAGCAAGGAAGGGTACAAGGGAGAGTGGTGTGTGTTTCCCATAGGTGAAGCTACGTGGGACAAGCATTTCAGCAGGCTCAAGGACCAGAATTTCAATTCAGGCAAAGATTGACAACATGAGCCACCGCACCCTTGTCTGGGTATGTATGTAATCCTTAACTAAAGGAAAAGCATTGCTGCACATAGCATTTGGGGGGGTACAGCAGGCAGCAGCATTCCTGAGGATGTGCGTTTGTGCATAAGATGATGAGCGCAGTGCTGTGTCCTTCAGCTGAGAAGAGGGAAAGGGGGTTGGCGTTCCTTAGGCAGCGCATGGATTTGCAGGGTCAAGCTACACAGCCAGCAGCAGGTCAGATGTATCGGGAAGGCTTCCTTGCAGCACTCCGTGGCATGGGCATGGCCCCACTCCAGGGCCCAAGCTCCATTCCTCCTTCTGCCCTGGGCCAGCAGGTAAGGAAGCTCAGAGACAGGCATGCACAGACACAAGACAGACTGACACACACACACACACTCATACACACACACACACACACATACACACACATGCACACATACGCATTTGCACACATACACACACACTCACGCACACACACTGCACGCGCGCGCAAACACAGACACACACACACACACACACACACACACGCACAGGCTTGGGTGGTGGCAGGGGTGGTAGGGGTGGTACCCAAAGTGCTGCAGCTGCTAGGGACCAGTCCAGCCCTCTGGCATGTGCAGTGGGTTTTTCATTTGTACTCCTTTGTTTGTGTTTGCTTGAGTTTGAACTGAAAGATTGGTCATGGTTGGGTGCCAAAGTGCACAACTTGCATTGTAGGAAATAAATGAAGGTGAGGAAGACTGCAAATGCACGCGCACGTGCGCGTGCACACACACACCTTCTCATATACAGGTTTCACTCCTGCACAACTCAGAACACCTGGTCTCAATACCATCAGGGCTGCAAGTACCTTAGCACAGCTCCCTAACCAACAACAAGTCAGGCCAGTGAGGCAGGCCGCCCTTGCTGCTCAGAGCACATGGTCATGTCTTGTTGATAGGGGTACACAAGGTTTGCTTGATGAGTGTCGTACTGCACTCAATGAAGGCCATGGCCATGATGTCCTGGACGGTTTGTTGGTGGAGCTGTCAACAAAACAAAGGACATCTGATGTACACGAGGTGATCTGCGCTCTGCACTGTAAACTAGGCATAAGTAAAAGATAATTAACAGAATGGAAACCACAGCAAGGTAGATGCTTGGGGGTTCCTGTTGCAGATCTGATTTGATGCAGCTTTATAGCTGGTACAAGATCGTTTTATTTGCTCTGGTCCAATAGGTTTTCTCAGATGTAACAGGAGTGTAGGTGTGTTTTCAATGCCTGTGCCCATATACTAAAGAAAGGCAAGGAAGGCATACTATCAACATATGTGGTAATGTTGGCTGGTTCAACTCTGCCAAGCTACTTTGTGCCAGGAATATTATATCAACACTCTACCATGTATGAACACTCCAGCTTTTTGTAATGGTTGAACCCTTTCTCAAGACCTACATCAGGCAAGTTGTTTTGTATTGTTTCCTGTTATCAAACTGTTTTTTTATGGTGAAAGTACCAAGTCTTGAATTGACAATTGGCAAATTGGATCATTTGTTTAGAGGGTTATGGTATTAAAGGCATCCCACAAATTATGAATATATTGGACAGTTGTTTTGAATACTTGGACTGGGCCCATACAATTGGGTTTAATCATTGCCCAAGTATACAACCAGCTGGATCTATACGAATGGGGTCAGGTAATAACTAGCATCCCAATGATATATCCAGCTGGGTCTATACAAATGGGGTCGTGTAATAACTATCATCCCAATGATACATCCAGCTGGATCTTTACAAATGGGGTCAGGTAATAACTATCATCCCAATGATACATCCAGCTGGATATACAAATGGGGTCAGTTATTAACTATCATCCCAAATCTGGCAAAGTCAAGTCTAAGTGACTGACCACACAACCTCCAAGCTAGTTCCTGGTCCTCAATCAACTCGTATTCCCATTAGCTTCTTGGTGATGAGCATTATCATGGTGCACATGCTCCCATGCACTTATCCCACCTTATTTCTGTAACAAAAGGACCTGCCATATCCTTGCAACTGGTCAGATTCCCGACACCCAATATGGTTTTTACCCAGGTCGTAACACTTTGCAACCCATGTTCATTCTTCGGCACTTACAACATGTTGCACGAACAATTAAACCAATGGGTCGCCTAGGTTGCACGCTGCTTTCATTGATTTTAAACAAGCCTATGACACCATTCCAGGGGATGCACTATGGAAACACCTTAGGCGTACTCGCATGCCTGCGCCTTTGTTTTCTGTGTTACAAGACATGTACAACAGTGATGAGTATGTCTTGAAGGATGGTGATAAAACTGCTCGTGTGCATCCGACTCGTGGGGTTTAACAAGGTTGCCCCCTGTCTCCTTTGCTTTTTTCCCTTTATATTAACGATATTGACGACATTGCTGAGGGTATATCACACGTTGGAGCCTTTCAAGGAGCTAGGTCTTGATTCTCAAAGAGTTAAGGAACTTGTTTTCAAGCTTCGTGTTCATTCTGTCAATTACGCTGCCAAACTTGTCCATACCAGACGTGCCCTTGACAACACTATTATCAACTGTCATCAGGAGACGGTTTCAGGTCAAGCCTGCAAACCTCTTGCTGATCCCAATTGATCTTTATCTTTTTCTTTTTCTTTTGGGGGAGGAGTTTTACGGTACCCGGTACCGAAGTGGCTCCTTTTCCTTGATTAATGTGGGGAGTGGTTTTTCACTGCCTGCGTAGTTTTTTATCTTTTCTTTTCTTTTCTGGCCAACCCTAGCTGGAGGTGACCAAGGCGCTTGAGCTGATCCTAATCCTAGATCACATGCCTGTGACCTCTCAGCGTGTTAAGGCCCTCTTCTTGTGCTTGCCATTCAATTTTGCAATCGTAGAAAAGTGCAGCAGTGCCTAGGCTCAAACCCGCACGAAGAGGAACGGAGCGAAATCTATACTGGATCTCACTGCTCCATATTTAGCCTTGCAAGGTGTCATGTGCCATGGGGAAATCTGTATACCGTGTATGTTGTTGGTGCTTCAAACAATGTTGCAGCCCGCCGTACTCTGATCTCGCCGGACAAAATAAAAAACAACTCGCTCAATGCAGATCCTTTCCATGAGGCACTGGCAATACCTCCGTTGTGGGCCGTGCTGAAATCTTTGTTCAAGACCAGGCTGCTGAGGGTGTGGCTTTGCTGTCTTAGCACAAGGACTTGACATCCTGACTTGGAGGGATCTTGCCCTGTTGAAACACGAGGTGTGTTGATGTAGGTGCTTAGAAAGAGGATCGGTCGGAGAAATGATCATAGAGGTTTAGGAGGAAAGGGAATGCATGCCGTACGCATGGACGTGGGAGAGGGTTGGCTAAGTGGGCTGTTTGGATGGAACGTTTTGAGATTCTTATTTAGTTTTCCTGGGCATTGGGCTCCATCAGTACTGGGCTGAGGGATCACCTGGGAACACGGAGTGTCGTAGTGCCTTTTGCCCTTCTTGGTTGAGTCCTCCTCCTCTTTTACTTCCTATAAGCAACGCTAGGTATTTCATCAAACTTTGCACATAAACAAACAACAAGAAACAGCATTTTTGTCTGTTCGTGAACGCTTTAACTGTTCTCGCTTTGACTCTTGTAGTAAGCACGCTTTGACTGATGACTATCGTGGTCACAATTCCTATCACCTTGTCTGCGAGCAAACCCTAGCTGTCCACCCCTAGCGTAAATGACAAATGACCCCTAGTGGAGGAAGTTGGCTTCTTTAGAGTGGCAGGGGGAAATCGAGGGAGAATGGGAGCATCTCGCTCAGCAGCACCACCAGCCATCCACCGGCAAAGCAATCATCCGTGGACGACTTTTGCTCCTCATCATTTATGCTGGTTCCATGTAGGCCAAGCCTGCAACCCTCCTGATGACACCCATTTATTTCTATTCCTGTGTCTACTCTATTTCTTTGGGAGTGGGTGGCACCATCTACAACAATCACACGTTGGAGCCTTTCAAGGAGCTAGGTCTTGATTCTCAAAGAGTTAAGGAACTTGTTTCCAAGCTTCGTGTTCATTCTGTCAATTACGCTGCCAAACTTGTCCATACCAGACGTGCCCTTGACAACACTATTATCAACTGTCATCAGGAGACGGTTTCAGGTCAAGCCTGCAGACCTCTTGCTGATCCCAATTGATCTTTCTTTCCTTTTTCGCGGTGGAGGAGCTTTACGGTACTCAGTACAAAAGTGGCTCCTTTTTCTTAATAATGTGGGGAGTGTTTTTACTGCCTGCTTGTTTTTTCTTTTTCTTTTCTTTTAATTATAGTGCTGTAAAGGGCACGTCTGGTATGGGCAAGTTTGGCAGCGTAATTGACAGAATGAACATGAAGCTTGGAAGCAAGTTTATCTACTCTTTGAACATCAAGACCCAGCTCCTTAAAAGGCTCCAACGTGTGATTGTTGTAGATGGTGCCACCCACTTCCAAAAGGATGGTGTGGAGAGGCAGTGACGGAGGCTCCTTAAAGGGTGGAGCAGAGGACTTTATGCTGTTCCTGAGCGGCGCTCAGCTGGTTCTGCGGTCGACTGTCCTCACAGTACTCGACCTTGATAATGTGAATGTCACGTTGAAGAATGCTGAGATCTTTGGGTCGGTGCTGTCTGGGGAAGGTGGATCTGCTAATGGCTGGCGGCAGCTACTAGCAAAAGTGTGACAGATGTTCAGCAACATGAAGTTCATGTGCCCGAAACCCACAGATGATGATTCCCCCCAAAAAGAAAAGAAAAAGAAAAGACTCCGCTGGCAGTGATGACACAGCCATCATGATTAAGGGATTCCCCGCTCTTTGATATTATACGGTCGGCTGGTCCTGGCAGATGCTTAATCGTTTTACTGGTTTTATTCAGTGGTGCAATGCGTTGTGCATTTTTCCCTTTCCAGTGCTTTTTTGTAGGTGCTACAAGTCTGGTGCTGCAACAACAGTTGTCAAAATGTTTACACGTTTTACATATTCAGCCTAGCAGTCACACATTTTGACTGATAGCTTTATCTGTAAACCCTTTACTAGCAAAAATTGCATTACTAGCTACTACTTTGACAAGAACTTGTTAATTCATCATAAACAGGCAATCTGGCTAGGTCCTGCATGTTCTTGATCATTATTGCCGTCTATAACCACTAGCATAGCCCAAAATACAACAATCCTATGTTGAGGACCTAAAAGCGGAATAGAGTTCCTGACAAAAGGCGTCCTTGCCGGACTGATAAGCAAATGAGCTGGCACCTAACAATGAATTGAAAGCTGCCACTGATCTACGCAGCTCCTATTAAACAAAGTAGCGCAATGGTGTTATAACTTCTGACATGATTTAGGAAAGAACACGCAGTTCGTATTTTGCGTAATCAGAGCCAGCTCCTACAAAAAACTTGGGCCCCCCTATAAACAAGCTATCCCCTAGCTGAACCAGTATTTGCCTTTCTTGGCTGCTGCCATTAGGTCTGGCACATTTACAGCATCTAAACCCTCATCGGTGGCCCTCAGTCTCAGAATCCTGCAAGCAAGATTGGTGCATCGCATATTTCAGGTGCCACCTTATATGACCACTACCAGCATAGATCGCGAGTGAATGTGGTCAAAAAATGCTATCCTATTTTCTCTGGGTCTGGTAACGCACAAAGGTGGCATTTGTGCTGTGCATACATAGGGTCGGACAAACTGAATACAAATTAACAAATTGAGCCTTTTGACCTCATTCACTCCCGAACAATGTTGGTACTGGTCATGTATCTGTGCTGTGCATACATAGGGTTGGGCAAACTGAATACAAATTAACAAATTGAGCATTTTGACCTCTTTCACTCCTAAACTATGTTGGTACTGTATATATCTGTGCTGTGCATACGTAGGGTTGGACAAACTGTATACAAATTAACAAATGAATGCAGAGGTACAGACGGTGTTTTGCTGGGAACTCTCCAAGTAAATGCTCATTCACGTAACAGTTACACTTATAACCACACGGCATGATAAATTCTTGGCAACAACGGATACCTATAAACAAATGTACTGCCTGTGAGAAAATTGCAAACAAATGTACTGCCTGTGAGAAAACTGCTTGTTTTTCTTTGCCTCGGTCTGCCAGGGAAGCATGTCGTTTGGAGTCAAAGGAGGGGGGATTTGTGTCTGCAAGGTCACCTGTGGAGAAACTACTGATACAACAAGTGACACATAGATATAGCCAGCACCGAAACTACTGATACAACAAGTGACACATAGATATAGCCAGCACCGGAACTACTGATACACTAAGCGAGACATAAATAGCCAGCACCGTTTTACAATCAATGCAAATAAATTAGAATGCGTTGTCACATAGGAGGGTCTGTGCATCCATTGGGTGGGGTGGGGCATTAAACTACATCCTTTTCTTATCCATGCTGATAGTGTAAACACAATCTAATTAATTTTTGATTTCACTTTTTTTTCTGCAGAGGAGTGAGCGCAAAGCCACGATGTAGCTGGATAAGAACATACACAAAATCTGAAGGCATACACTTGAATTGCACTTAGATTGCTCTAACAATCTGCTCCTCTGGGGCAAGCGTGACTTTCTATTTCATAGCAGCTAGCGACTGCAGTGCCATCTCTCAAATTAATCAAAGCAGCTAGTGACCTTTCAAAGCAGCTAGCGACTGCACTGCCATTCCTGAGTTAGGAATTTCCTTTGTTTAAGTGCTTTTGGAGCACAGCTACAACTACTGGTCGAGCCACCCTATAAATACTTTTGTACGTTTACCCCTGCCTCTCATCATTGCTTACAACCATTGTACAACCAGCCCAGTGCCCATTGTACAAGCCCTGTACAAACTTGCACTGTTGTATACCCTAAGCCCAGCCCATTGTTCACCCTGTGCCCAGTGCCCAGTTCATTGTATAAGCCCTGTACAGAACTGTACCTTCATATACCCTAAGCCCAGCCCATTGTTCACCCTGTGCCCAGTGCCCAGCCCATTGTACAAGCCCTGTACAAAATTGCACTGTGGTATACCCTAAGCCCAGCCCATTGTTCACCCTGTGCCCAGTGCCCATTGTACAAGCCCTGTACAGAATTGTACCTTCATATACCCTGAGCCCAGCCCATTGTTCACCCTGTGCCCAGTGCCCAGTTCATTGTACAAGCCCTGTACAAAATTGCACTGTTGTATACCCTAAGCCCAGCCCATTGTTCACCCTGTGCCCAGTGCCCAGTTCATTGTATAAGCCCTGTACAAAATTGCACTGTGGTATACCCTATGCCCGACCCATTGTATAAACCCTGTACAAAATTGCACTGTTGTATACCCTATGCCCAGCCCAGTGTATAAGCCCTGTACAAAACTGTACATTCATATACCCTAAGCCCAACCCAGCGTACAAGTCCAGCCCAGTTCATAGTACAACCAGGCAGTCCCAAGTCCAACACGAACCACCCACCTATCCTCTGAGATGAGCTTGACTTTCCCCCCAGGTTGGCGAGCAAACCACCTGTGCAAAGACAGAGTGCAGCCGATTGTTCTGAATTTGAAAAATCTTGTGAGCTTGTCTTTCCCCAGGTTGGTGTGAACAAACCACCTGTGCGAAGACAGAGTGCAGCTGATTGTTCTGAACGTGAAAAATCTTGTGAGCTTGACGTTCCCCAGGTTGGTGTGAGCAAACCACCTGTGCAAAGACAGAGTGCAGCTGATTGTTCTGAACGTGAAAAATCTTGTGAGCTTGTCGTTCCCCAGGTTGGTGTGAGCAAACCACCTGTGCGAAGACAGAGTGCAGCCGATTGTTCTGAATGTGAAAAATCTTGTGAGCTTGTCTTTCCCCAGGTTGGTGTGAACAAACCACCTGTGCGAAGACAGAGTGCAGCTGATTGTTCTGAACGTGAAAAATCTTGTGAGCTTGTCATTCCCCAGGTTGGTGTGAGCAAACCACCTGTGCAAAGACAGAGTGCAGCTGATTGTTCTGAACGTGAAAAATCTTGTGAGCTTGTCGTTCCCCAGGTTGGTGTGAGCAAACCACCTGTGCAAAGACAGAGTGCAGCCGATTGTTCTGAATGTGAAAAATCTTGTGAGCTTGTCTTTCCCCAGATTGGTGTGAACAAACCACCTGTGCGAAGACAGAGTGCAGCTGATTGTTCTGAACGTGAAAAATCTTGTGAGCTTGTCTTTCCCCAGGTTGGTGTGAGCAAACCACCTGTGCGAAGACAGAGTGCAGCTGATTGTTCTGAACGTGAAAAATCTTGTGAGCTTGTCGTTCCCCAGGTTGGTGTGAGCAAACCACCTGTGCAAAGACAGAGTGCAGCCGATTGTTCTGAATGTGAAAAATCTTGTGAGCTTGTCGTTCCCCAGGTTGGTGTGAGCAAACCACCTGTCCCAAGACACAGTGCAGCCGGTTTTTTGCAATGTCCAAAAAGTCTTGTCTTTCCCCAGGTTGATGAGCAAAACACCTGTCCCAAGACAAAGCGCAGCCAGTATTTCTGAACGTACAAATGCTGTTTAGCAAACAAACTAGTAAAGCGGGGGAGAGCCTTGTTTGTGTTTTGTTCATGCAATGCTGGGCTGTCTCTGCAGATAATTGGAGAAGGGAGTGTAAGGAACTGCAATTGATGGAACATGACTGTCGATGCGTGTAATCAATTAGACATTGACAAGATGCATGTATTGTTTTCACACTCGTGCAATTAAATTGGCAAAACCAGAGCTTACAGCAAGCCTTTATCCCAGCTCATCAGAGCACTCTTTAGTACCGATCCCTACCTATGGCAAGCTAGCACCCCATCTTAGCAGAACAATCTTTCTTTAGTACCAATCCCTAGCTGCAGCAAGCTAGCATCCCATCTTAGCAACAAACGTTTCAGTACTGATCCCTAGCTGCAACAAGCTAGCACCCCATCTTAGCAGAACACTCTTTCTTTAGTACCGATCCCTAACTGCAGCAAGCTAGCACCCCATCTCAGCAGAACACTTTTCTTTAGTACACATACCTACCTGCAGCAAGCTAGCAATCCATCTTAGACGAACACTCTTTCTTTGTACCGATTCCTAACTGCAGCAAGCGAGCACCCCATCTTAGCAAAACATTTTTTCTTTGGTGCCTATCCCTACCTGCAGCAAGCTAGCACCCCATCGTCCCCTGTAGGCATGTAGCGGAAACGGGCTTCCAACCTGAAACGACAAGCGACAGCACATTATATGTCAATTATAGAGCACATTATATGTCAATTATAGAGCACATTATAGGTCAATTATAGAGAGACGGCTCGTTTCTTTGCTGGGAAGGGTATAGAGGGCGGTGCTACAGAGCTTCAGGAGGCAAAAGCAAGCTTGCTTAGCTTACGATTGCCATTCAGAGCCCTATTGTTTGCAGACACAAAGCACATTTTGCAACAATTGCCCGCGCAAAGGCACCCAGTCTTTGACGCCACCCTTCTCTGTTCTTCTACCACATGCTCCCACTTCAATGGGGAGCACCCCACACTCTCATGAAATGCAGCTGCACACACCCTGCACTTCATACTTTGTCATATCACCTCCGCATTGCCTCCGCTTTTCTCTACCAGGCAATGCAGCAACACATACCCTGTACTTCATACTTTGTCATTTCACCTCAACTTTTCTCTACAGCTGTACAATGTTTGAATTGTGAGTTATGAGCAATGCGCTGCACACTTTGTGCAACTTCAACACTTCAACACTTCAACACTCCAACACTTCAACACTCCAACACTTCAACACTTCAGCACTTCAGCACTTCAGCACTCCAGCACTTCAGCACTTCAGCACTTATACACTTCGACACTTCGACACTTCAACACTAAAACATGCACACTTACACACTAAAAAAGTGAGAGACATAGAGCTTTCATGCGCGCACCCACACCTGCACAGATTGAAGCAAACAAACAAATACACCCACACCCACATTCACTCCCACGTCCACACATCCACAGCCACATACCACACTCATAGGGTTGGCCAGAAAAAAAATTACATGGTGTATACACGGTATTTTTGGCAGGGAAATCACCATTTATGCGGTGTATATACACGGTTCTGGCCAGCCCTACACATTCACCTCTCCATTTCCCTCCGCATGGCCTCCACCTCCCTCCGCTGCTGCACGCTGCCGTGGTGAACACGGTGCACGCTGCCGTGATGGTACTGCAACTGCTGCTGCCACACTCTTGCCGTGCTCGCTGCGCTGCCGTACCCATGAGGGTGCCCGTGCCCGTTGTGTGTGGCAGCCCCCCAGAACACCTGCTGCCGCTGTTGCTGGTAGGCTGATAGCTGCTGCTGCTGCTGCTGCCATGGCCAGCCCACAGGCACAGCTGCACTGCCCGCGCCAGCAGGCGCGACAGCAGCGGCGCGTCTGGCATCATCAACACTACTGCTGCTGCTGCTGCTATGGGCATAGCCAAGACTGGCGTTCCTGCTGAGGTCAGTGGCCATGCTCGGAATGGCAGCCATACCACTGATGCTGTAGGCACTTGCCGTGCTGAGGGCAACTGCGGGTCTGGACTTGTGCAGCCCATAGGCGCTGCTGTTATGGCCACCTCCTAGCATAGGTGCAAGGGGCCTGCCGTATGGGTCAGCAGGGACTGAGGGAGGTGTGCCTGTCGGTGGGAGCAACCATTGAGTGAGTGTAGGAGCTACAGACGAGCAGTAGCAAGAGCAAGAGGCTGAGGAGGGTACGTATATTGGTTTTTGGTGGGAGCAACCATTTGAGTGAGTGTAGCAGCTACAGACAAGCAGTAGCAAGAGCAAGAGGCTGAGGAGGGTACACGTTTCCGTTTGTGGTGGGAATGAACATTTGAAATAGTATAGGAGCTGTAGACGAGCAGTAGCAAGAGCAAGGGGCTGAGGTGGGTACATCTGTCGGTTTATGGTGGGAGCAACAATTTTAATGAGTGTAGGACCTCCAGACAAGCAGCAGCTAGAATGATTAGCCTGATGCGTGAATTGGCCAGAACCGTATATATACACCGTATATGACCGTATATTTGGTGGTGTCCCTGCCAAACATACCGTAAATACACCGCGTATTTGGTATATACGGAAATACGGCGTAAATACAATCATATACGGCGTATATACAGTATATGGAAATCCCATGTACGGTTCTGGCCAACCCTACATATTTATGGTTCTGGCCAGCCCTACTGATGTATTGGGCAACAGGGGCTCCAAGGGAGGTGAGTTGAGGGACGACAAGTTGGAATGTGAGAGAGTGGACAGTCAAGCAGGACAGCAGGCTGCCACGGAAAGCAGTGGGGGCTGCAGGAGAGGTGAGTTGAGGACGACAACTAAACCCACTCGGTACCAAAGTGGCTCCTTTTCTTTAATTAATGTGGGGAGTGGCTTTCACTGCCTGCGTAGTTTTTCTTTTCTTTTTCTTTTCTTGAGGACGACAAATTGTAATGTGAGAGAGTGGACAGTGAAGCAGGAGCAGCAGGCTGCCACGAAAAGCAGTGGGGGCTGCGGGAGAGGTGAGTTGAGGGACGAAAAGTTGGAATGTGAGAGTGTACATTCAAGCAGGAGCAGCAGGCTGCCACGAAAAGCAGTGGGGGCTGCAGGAGAGGTGAGTTGAGGACGACAACTAAACCCAACTCGGTACCAAAGTAACTCCTTTTCCTTAACTATTGTGGGGAGTGGCTTTCACTGCCTGCGTAGATTTTTCTTTTCTTTTTCTTTTCCTGAGGACGACAAATTGTAATGTGAGAGAGTGGACAGTGAAGCAGGAGCAGCAGGCTGCCACGAAAAGCAGTGGGGGCTGCGGGAGAGGTGAGTTGAGGGAGACGACAAGTTGGAATGTGAGAGTGGCATGCCAAATTTAGGACGCTCTGCCTGCTTGATTGCAGACTAGATGTGCTTGTGGTAGGCATGGATGGCAAATTGCCCAGGCACAACGAGACGAGTAGGGTTGGGTTTTAAGGGGTTATGACGTGCATCACATTACACGAACACCATGGACATGTTTAAATTATTTTATAAAATAACATCATAGATCACATTATAAAAGAACACCATAGATTACATTATAAAAGAATATCATGGGGCTCAAGCCATATTCACACTGCATGTGCCTTTATGTATGTGGTTTCTCTGTTAGGAACACCGATCATTATTACACACTTCATCGTTACACCGTATGTACGAGCGTGTACACAAGGCTCTGGCAAACCCTGATCATTACAGGCTACATTATGCAGGTATACAGATGCACCGTATTTTAAAAGACAAAAGACTGTGTATACACTACATAATTATGGGCCTGGCCAACTCTGCTGATGTGGACGCATGGTTTTGGCCAATCCTACCGACGAGTTCCTCAAACTGGCACCTACAAGGTGTACTAGCAAGTTTGTTTAAAATATTTCCTTAAACTGACCCTTTTCTATGTTCATACCTAGAATGAAGGGGCTTAGGAGAAACAGAGTGGGGAAGTCGAACAGACAGCTGGACATATGGATGCATTCCATAAAAATACATCTTGCGGATGCGTTCCATTAGAGGCATCTCGCATTCACTACACCAGACAACGCATTGCCCCTAATTTACAGCTTACAGACAACAAAGCCTGCATCAGCACTCGTCGAATTTCTGAGCATCAGACAAGCTTTACAGAACCAACCTGTTTGCCTGTTTGTATTTTGGTGCACACTTCACATTTGTGCCTGCATGCGCTTTGTAACCCGGATTTCAAAAACAATGGTGACTGAGTCATGGTTGAGTTGCCTCATTCAGCCTCAAACTCACCATGGACGCTAATGACAGAGCAGTCACCAGGCGTTGAGCCCACACCACCTCTGGAAGACAGCTGCGTATCCCACTGCTCATCACGCTGCAAAAGGGAACAGCAGTAAAAGCTGTACAGTGTTTAGTGGCCTAGTCGAGCAGCCTAGCATACGAGGATTTCTTGCTGTGCGTATCCCACTGCTCATCACGCTGCAAAAGGGAACAGCAGTAAAAGCTGTACAGTGTTTAGTGGCCTAGTCGAGCAGCCTAGCATACGAGGATTTCTTGCTGTGCGTATCCCACTGCTCATCACG
>Ga0307942_1002356_pt1 | contig 15312 bp, 20 predicted proteins | sample OrgLakmetagen175_FD_201846 | JGI IMG/M metagenome (GOLD analysis project Ga0307942, IMG submission 201846) | Saline water microbial communities from Organic Lake, Antarctica - #175 | ecosystem: Environmental > Aquatic > Non-marine Saline and Alkaline > Saline | place: Antarctica: Organic Lake...
TCAAAAAAAGGCGTAAACAGGAAGGAAAAGTGTTTCCTCAGCTCACAAACTCGATGGTCTTGGCAAATTAAAAGAGCATGCACCTCGTTCTGAACATGTTCATCTTCACCAGGACATTGGTCACATCATTGAAACATAATAGGTCCCAATCGGATTGAGGGGCAGTGGATGGCCGGCTTCTGAGTGCAAAAAAAACACATATTTGGACATTTCCCGTTGCCCCCCTCTGATAAATTTCTGGCGCCTCCTGAGTTAATGTAGAAGAAGATGGAGTTTGTTGCTATGGTGCAAAAAAGTAGAAACATCCTGTGCTCTTGCCTCTGAGAAAAAGAAGGATATCTCCTGCAAAGAGACACTGTATGGGGGTGTGTGCGTGGAAAATAGCATGCTGTTCATCCTTGACGTCATCATCAGCCTCACACAAATCACAGGTAGGGAGAACAAAACGGCTGAGGTCATTCTCCGCAGCTTTTCTTTTAGCCTGAACTCGTGTACCAGATCAGTCAGGCTGAGAAAATGGAGGAACCAGCAGTCATCAGACCTGGAGCTCAGTCATATGTCAGCATGGAAAACTTGTTTGGCAGTACACTGTCAGCGGCCACTTCTGAACTGGGTTGTCAATCTCTTCGCCCTGTTGTAAGAAAGGAGCTGACCAGATCTGGCTCGCGTACATGCTAGCGGGAATTAGGTTTTGAGGAGCCTGATGAGCATGCAGCCTGTTGGTAAGGACATTCTCTTGTACAAACTTTTTGGCTCTGAAAGTGCCAGCCGTGAAGGGTCTCAGCCGCAGTGGTCTGATTGATATTTTTGTCAAACACCATGCCCAGGTATTGCCGGTGATTTGATCTGACAGGAACAAACCCTTTTTCGTGCAAGCGGTTATAACGCCCAAAGCATAAATATTGCTGTTGGGATGCAAAGTATGATTAGGCAGATTTGAACGCTGAAGAGTCTGTGCCTGACCGTGGACCACTTGGCATAAGCAACTGTGTTGTGCCGTGGGCAGGAGAGCTCTTAACATCATAACGATCCAACTTATTGCAATATCAATAAGTTTGAACTTAGATAATATGGCTTGAACTTTGACCACGCGCTTGAGCCTGAGATCTCAGGCCACTCTTTCCAACCCTACTTCCACAAAGAGGGTGCCAAAAAAGTTTGTCAGGTTAAGTGAAGCACTGCAGCGACAAAATCTCAGTACTTCAACAAGTGTATCTTTTAAAAATCTTGCCCTTACACAACTAAACAGACTAAACAAAACCTCAACTGAAAACCAACAAACTGCTCATCCATAAATTGTTGCTGCCACCTATTATTACTTGAACACGTGGCGTCCAACACATACAGAGTCAAGGCCTCTTGTTGGCAATCGTCTAATGAGGCAAAAGAGGGGCAGTGTGGACTCGAAGATAAAACGCTGAAACGCAATAGCAACTAATTATGGCGACCCCAAAAAAAGTAGGTAAGCAAACACGTTCACAAGTTCCGCCTTACAACCAACAACTTACAAGAACAAACATCATACGATTTAACGTAGGGTGCAGTTTACAATAGCAATGCATGAGCGGGGAAAAAAGCGACCTAACCTCCTTGTAAACTTCAACACCACATAAATGCTGACAATCACTGCCTTACTTTGCCACCATGATCTCACAGGTGGCGACGACACTTCTCTTTAGCAAGACCTCACAGCAGAGGGTACTTGACCAGAGCCAGCCACACACTCAGTTTTGCTGACCCTGGGTACACACACACACACACACACACACACAAACAAACACCCTTATTACAAACCCTTAATACAAACCCTTACTACAAACAAACACCCTTAATACAAACCAGAGCTGGTGAACAATTTACTTGAATCCCGCGTGAAATTGCCGCCTTCATCGAGCGTGAAGTAGTCGGTCATGAAGACCCAGTATTGGGCCGAGTCATTGAGAACCTGCGCAGGGCAAGGCAAGCACATGGTGTCTAGATGCAAGCCCAACAAAGCCAAATGTCAGTTTTATACTCAGGAGTCGAGTTGCAATGTACGAGGTGTCAAGTTGCAATGACCAAGATAGTGAGTCGAGGATTAGGTTTCACCACAGTGCTGCTATGTTAATTGCCAGAGCTCACAAGGAGACGATGCATGAGTTGTTAGGTGCTCAATGTGCGTCAGATCCCTTAGTACCGGCAAGCCAATAAGAGATTGAGCAAAACATAAAAGGAAAAGTGCAGCTGCAAAGAAACAGAGGGGGACACACATGAACTGACCTGCTCCACTCGCGTACCTTTGCTAGAGTTTGCTTACCATCGTGTGTGGCTCAGCTTCCCATCAATAAGCTTTACATCGTGCGCAGCTCAAGCTCACCATATTTCACCATTGCTAGAATCTGCTCACCAGCGTATGCAGCTCAAAGCTCACCATATTTCACCATTGCTAGAATCTGCTCACCAGCGTGTGCAGCTCAAAGCTCACCATATTTCACCATTGCTAGAATCTGCTCACCAGCATGTGCAGCTCAAAGCTTTCCATCAAGCTTAACATCGTGTGCAGCTAAAGCTCACCACGTTTTACTGCTGCTTGACTCTGCTTACCATTGTGTGCAGCTCAAGTCGGAGCTCTGGGTGCAAACAGGCTCAAGCTTGTTGCCGACATTGCTTGTGAAGTTTGTGAAGCTCTCTTCAGAAGTGACCACCTTCGAGAAAAGGAAATTATTCAAATGAATGAATGGATTCGGCATACCATGCGTGCTCTACCCTGCTACTGACAGAGGGAATTGCCTGAAGAGGGAATTGCCTGAGGAGGGAATTGCCTGAAGAGGGAACTGCCTGAAGAGGGAATTGCCTGAAAATGAGCTTATCCTTGAAGGAGTGCAACTACATGCGTTGAAGATCCCCAGTGGTGGCTCCCCTCTTACGATCCAGCTTCTCCCCAACACAAGTGATAATGGAACACATAGCTAACTGTATTGTGTGTGTTAAGGGATGTTTCCTCTAAGTTGCTCCCCGACACATGCACCTCTTTCTGAAACTTGGAAGTGTTACATGAGAAGTGGTGCTAATGAGGTCAGTTGTTGAAAGTTCTCAGACCCTGCATTCAAGGAACGGTATAATCCTTTTGACAAACATATTATCCACAACTTTAAAACTCAAGAGTCCTCCCAGGGCATAGCTGTGAGGTTTTTATTACGTTTGCATAATGAGATGGCGGTGGATTATTTTTACAAGTGAATAATAGAGATGTATAAAAATATAAAGCTGTGCCTTTTAAGGTGTCCTGAGGCACATTAACTTGGGTCGATTTATACACTTTTTTTGTCAATAAATGTCACATCTTGTTACCTCATACGAAGCCCTGTCAAAAAGATAAGATACAATATCACTGTGTAGCCTTGCACCAGAGTAAACACAAAAAAGAAACAACAAACAAGGAAGAGATTACACCAACCTGGCCAATTTGGATGAAGACGCAGTCAGCTGGACAGAACGGGCTGCTCGGAGAACGGCCGTGCAGATCCTCATGCACATCAGATCCAAGTTTCTTCACCCAATCTATCCACCACCTGAGAAGCAAAGGGTCACCATTCTTTACCATAAGGAGAGAGAGCAATGTCCACACACACACACACACACACACACACGCAAACGCACACGCACACGCACACACACACGCACACATACAGCAGTGGCACTCTGTTACCCAACTCACTTTGCTCTCTATTACGGTGACTGTGTGTGTCTTTGTGTGTGTGTGTGTGTGAATGTGGCTGTTGCAATGCATCATCAGTATTGAGAAAAGGATTTACAGTCGTGTGAGTGGATATGGCACACAGACTTCTTAAGTGTAAGGCGATGCTCGGTGAGTGTGAGAATGGAGGTGCTGCTCGGATTCTGTGCGAGGTGATGCTCAGCAAATGTTAAAGAGGAGGCAGCAGATGTTTTTCCTCTCCCAGTGCACGCCCAGATTGCTAAACTGGGGTGGATCGTCGACGAACTACGTTCCTCCCTACGTAGGTAAAAAAGAAACCATTTTTGTTGCCATGCCTTACTCCATGCTTAACTACACACCGGTGAAGCCTGTACCAAGTGCAAGTGCAAATGGTGAAGTGCATCTGCTGAACCTGCACCAAGTGCAAATGCTGAAGCCTGTACCAAGTGCAAGTGCTGAAGCCTGTACCAAGTGCAAGTGCAAACGGAATGCTTATGTCTAGAATATCCCTCAATGTGCACCGTCGTGCCCTGACGCCCAGGACTTTACAAACCATCGTTTTCCTTTTGCAACTCTCTTTTTATTTACTTGTAATAATTCATTGCCATCTCACGATGAAAACGTAATAGAACCATTGTTTTCTTTTGCTGGCTCAGCTGCATAAGCCTTAACGCCTGCTCTTCATGCGCGTCTAGTGGCGTTTGTTTTCACCTCATCTACCTGAAGTTACCTGGATTGATGCACCCCATGCCATGCTTCCACAGGGAATGTCTACAAGGGAATGTCTACAAGGGAATGTCTACAAGGGAATGCCTACAGGGAATGTCTACAAGATATGCCTACAGGGAATGTCTACAAGGAATGTCTACAAGGAATGTCTACAGGGAATGTCTACAAGGAATGTCTACAAGGGAATGTCTACAAGGAAATGTCTACAAGGAATGTCTACAAGGGAATGTCTACAAGGGAATGTCTACAAGGAATGTCTTCAAGGAATGTCTACAAGGATTGTCTACAAGGATTGTCTACAGGGGAGTGTCACACGTAAGCTTCTCGAGTTATCAAAAATTCCAGGTGCTCGATGCAGCCACTGCTGAGCGTGCTTTCTGCGTTACTCTATGTGTGTGTGTCACATGGTGCTTTCTGCGTTACGCTGTGTGTGTGTGCACGTGTGTATGTGTGTGGCTCATGGTGCTTTCTGCGTTACGCTGTGTGTGTGCACGTGTGTGTGTGTCACATGGTGCTTTCTGCGTTACGCTGTGTGTGTATGCACGTGTGTATGTGTGTGGCTCATGGTGCGTTCTGCGTTGCGCTGTGTGTGTGTGCACATGTGTGTGTGTCACATGGTGCTTTCTGCGTTACGCTGTGTGTGTGCACGTGTGTATGTGTGTGGCTCATGGTGCTTTCTGCGTTACGCTGTGTGTGTGCACGTGTGTGTGTCACATGGTGCTTTCTGAGTTACTCTGTGTGTATGTTACATGGTGCTTTTTGCGTTACGCTGTGTGTGTGCACGTGTGTATGTCACATGGTGCTATCTGCGTTACTCTGTAAGTGTGTGTGTGCCACATGGTGCTTTCTGCGTTACTATGCGTGTGTACCACACGGTGCTTTTTGCGTTATTCTGTGTGTATGTCACACATAATGCGTTCTGCATTACACCGAATAGGTTGGAGAGCTAAGAGACCTACCTCCAGCTCCATGTGAACTCTGCCAACAAAGCTGATATACTTGTCCTACTAGAATCACCAATACAAGCTCTCATGAGGAGCAAATCTCAATCTGCAACCTCCTCATCACCATTTGTTCTTCTTTCTCTTGTATGTGGTGGAGCTTTCCAAAGCTTGGTACCTGAACGGCTTTACTTTTTTACTCAACGTATAGGAACGACTTTGCAGCGAGGTCTTCGCTGCCTGTGCAGCTCCTTCGTTTCCTGATCTTTTCCAAAACAAATAAGCTGACATCTAGCACAAGTAAGCTTCTAGTGTTTCAGTTGGGCACTGAACTTCATTCAAAGCGCATCATTTGAAACCGCAACTTACTGTGTCATATTCCTTCCACGTTCCACAGCACACCCGGCTCCACCCCCGTCGATCTTGACGTCAATGATCTTGGCTTTGCCTTTTGCCACAACGTCGCACGCAAACTCCTCCACCTAGGTACACAAGAGTCAGTCATTAAATGTGGCCAGCCAACCACATGAGTCACATGAGTTACATGAGTCAGTACCTACACATGAGTTACATGAGTCACATGAGTCACATGAGTTACATGAGTCAGTACCTACACATGAGTCAGTACCTACACATGAATCAGTACCTACAACTACCAGTCAACCACAGCACAAGCCTGTCTTTGTAAAGGGGGTGATTGTGGGGGCCAAAAACAAGCAGGTTTCAAACTCTTGCTCTGTCCGTGAGTGTGGAAGTCGTAGCTTCGCTAGTGGGGCGCACAAACTCAATTGACTAAGGCTTGCAAGCCATTGCATTTGTTTTGCAAAGATCCAGCCCTGCCAGATCACCTAATTCAACCTGATTGACGGCACTTGGGCATTTCATGGCCCATAAACATGATAAATGCAAGAGAAGAAATGAAGTGGAAAGAATCAGTGCTGGGTCTTGGCCATTACAGCAAGATCCAGTACATGCCCACCCTTTTGCTTGACTTCTTTTTTTGCAAGGATTCAGCCGGTAACACACTTACACACCCCGGACCATACCAGACCACTCACAAATCAATTACACTATAAAGTCTAATGCTTTATTATCATTAATATTAGAATCACAAAAGGATTAAAGTGGAAAGATTTAGGCGGGCAGGTACTGAATCTCATATGATCTGAACGATGCATTCATCAACCTACCTGAAAATTTTTTAATGCCCACCCGCTTGGTTTCTTTTGCGGTATTCCATTAAATAATAAAACACTTAGATACATATACGGTGTAGGTGTATATACAGTATTCCTGGCGGAAGAAACACCAAAGATACGGTCATATATGGAATATATACACGGTTCTGGCCTATGTGGCGCAAGTGGCATGTGATTTCCAAAATCCTTTAGCTCTAAAGCTAATATCTTGGTGCCAAGCCCAAACTCCCAGAACTGGAGGCACCTATGCATGAGCATGCTTAGCACCCCCTGCTAGGAGGAGGAGAAAGATTCCCAAATATCAGGCCATAATGCCATGGAGGAGGCCCAAGGTCTGAACCTCTGGACCCAACTTCATAGCATAAAAGGTATGTACAGAACAATGTTTTTGTGAAAAATGGTGGCGATACTGTGACTTACAGACATATCGTATATAGCACAGCACAGAGCAAGGTTTTGCGCTAAGACCTACCTCAATGCAATTGCATACAGAGCTGAAACAAATTTGGCACAAACCAACTGGTATGAACAACCTGGTCTTGCATCCTTAAACCAATATGCCACAGCCCCGCAGGGAATTAAAGGAGTGCAAGTGACTTTACTAGTTGTGGAGGGTCATGGCATGCCCCCATATTGGGGAGGGTCTTTTAAAACAGGGGAGAGGGAAGAAAGGAAATTTGGTTGAGCTGGGGGTCCCAAAACGCTGAGTGAATGAGTGTAGCGCTACGCCAACACTACCTTGTTTAGCATGCAACCGCCATTCTGCGCATCATCATCCATACAAGAAATGCATGTACACACTACAATGTCTGTGCATGGGTGCATGCGTACATGTCAAATGGACAGGGCTGGCCAGAACCGTATATAAACTCTGTATATGACCAAATATTTGGTAATTTCCCTGCCATAAATACCGTAAACATACCGTATATATCTGGTTCTGGCCAACCCTATTTGTCTGCAAGTATTGGTCATGAAACCCTAACGTGAGAAGGCGACTTGTTACAACCTGAGTGAATGCGTGTGTGCATGCATGTCAATTGTGACTGGGTAGCAGGTCTACAAATCCTTGTCAGCTCGTCAAGGCAATCTGTGGACCCCTTGCAACGTAGATAAACTGCTGCGTAGAAGAGTCAATGCATTACCTGGAGTCTCCACAGCCTCTTCCAATCACGTGCCTCTTTGTTGGTAGAAAACTGCACAGGCGCAAAGCTCCAGCCTTGGGACTTGCAGTAGTCCTCCACGCGGGTGTGCACTCCGTTATGTCTGCCATGAAATGGTGCCAGCAAACCAGAGCACAAGGGAATGCATTATGTTTCGCTTTGTGCCTGATTTGACGTGAGTAGTAAGCCCAACTATTGTGAATGTGTGCACTCCCATATGCCTGCCATGAGGTTTTAGCGTGTAAGGCAGTATTTGTATGGTTGGCCAGGACCATAAGTATTTGGAGGACCATAAGTATTTGGTACAAATACATAGGGTTGGCCAGAACCGTATACCTGCACTGTATATGACCATATGTCTGGTGGTTTTTCTGCTAGAAATACCGTATGTACACCATATATACCTGCATATGGCCAACCCTACAAATTGAGCACTTCAGCAGGGAATCCTCTACATGTACCGACAAACATGTCGTACGTACATAATTTTGGCCAATCCGACTCATTTTTCAGGGGCGAAGTGCGTGTCCAGCTAACAAGGCTGCATATTGGGCAGCCAGGCTGGATGCCTTTATGATTCACAATGAGCTGAAATTACTCACGAGTCTCCTGGACAGGATGAAACCAACACAAAAGGCTCATACGTGCCCTTTGCGCTGAATTGCAGGTAGGAGTTGACCAGGGCATTGCTGTCAAGACCATCTGCTTGGTCCTGGTAGCGCTTGATCACTTCTTGTGCAAAAGCCTCCAATCCAGGGCTCTCGTCATAGGCAATCAACATCTGCACGCAGTTTGTGTTTGTGGCAGATGAGTGCGCTCAGTGCAAAGAAACAAAGTATAAAACTTGAATTGCTGCTTTACAAAGTGACATTCTAAGGGTGTTGTTTTAAGCTGTACGCACTCGGACAAGGAGGCGACTGTAAGATAACTGTAGGGAACTATACGCACTCAGAACAAAGGGAACTGTACGCATTCAGGGCAAAGGGAACTGTACGTACTCAGAGCAAGGAGGCGACTGTAAGGAAACTGTAAGGAACTGTACGCACTCAGGACAAAGGGAACTGTACGCACTCGAGACAAAGGGAACTGTACGCATTCAGAGCAAGGAGGCGACTGTAAGGAAACTGTAGGGAACTGTACGCACTCAGAACAAAGGGAACTGTACGCATTCAGAACAAAGGGAACTGTACGTACTCAGAGCAAGGAGGCAGCACGCTTGCTTGCCAAAAATACATCCCTCATGTTTTGGTTGAAAACTTCTCAATCGTATGATTGAAAGAATGTACAGAGCGACCAAAGCCTTACAAAAAAATTGAATCACGCACATGGCATATTAAGCAAAAACGCGCAGCAGCATTTGCTTTTGTTAGATCCAGCGGCTTGGCAAAGTAAGATGTGTGTGCATGCATATAGACATGCAAGTGAATGTTTGCAAACCCCACACAAATAATAACCCTATGCAAGCTTGTACGTGCTTTCACGAATGACCAGTTAGACCAAACCTAGGGCCCATACACATAATTACCCTATGCAAGCTTGTACACACTTTCATGGATGACTTGTTAGACCAGTTCTAGGGCGCACCTCTCCCATGACCCACTTGCCATGAGCATTACGTTCTGCTCTGGTCATCTTATGATATTTACCGCCATACCCCCTTCCGTCGCACTTCCCATCTGCGTGTGCATGTGTCAATGTCCAAACCTCCTAGGTAACATGAAACTTGAGAGAGAAAAAAAGCAAACCAGGGGGGGGGAGATTGAGATTGAGATTGAGATCGAGAGAGGGAAAGAGAGAGAGAGAGAGAGAGAGAGAGAGAGAGAGGGAGAGAGGGAGAGAGAGAGAGAGAGAGAGAGAGAGAGAGAAAGAGAGAGAGAGAGAGAGAAAGAGAGAGAGAGAGTGTGTGTGGGAGCAAAGTGTGGTGGCTGTGCTAACGAGTTGGAGGAGGCTCACCTGAAGATCGCATCAGGGGCTAAGTGAAAAGACGGGAGTCCCCCTTCTGAACGAAATAACAGAAAGAGGGTCGCTAACTTACTCACGCGCTCACTGCCACGTGCTGTGCATATCAGCATACACTCACGCTCTCATTGCATGCAACGTGCTGCGCATATCAGCGTACACTCACGCGCTCACTGCACGCCACGTGCTGTGCATAACAGCATTCACTCACGCTCTCATTGCATGCCACGTGCTGTGCATATCAGCCAGCGTACACTCACACGCTCACTGCACCACGTGCTGTGCATATCAGCGTACACTGACGCGCTCACTGCATGCAACGTGCTGTGCATATCAGCATATACTCACGCTCTCACTGCATGCAACGTGCTGTGCATATCAGCATACACTCACGCTCTCACTGCATGCCACGTGCTCTGTATATCAGCATTGACTCACGCTCATCGCATGCAACGTTTTGTGCATAAGCTTCTTGGCCGCTCCCCCTCCTTTCTGCGCTGCCTGCCCCCCTCGGTCAAGGACGGCTGGAAACAGCACAAACAGCATCGTGCCAGCTGCAAGAAAGAAGGCGAAAACGTTAGGGTATAAGAACAAGCAAGGCAACGTGATATATATGGGCTCATGCGTTCTGAGCAGCCTGCTCCCCAGCATTAAGGACAGCTGGCAACAACACAAACAGCATCGTGCCAGCTGCAAGAACGAAAGCAAACACATAAGGGTATAAGAACAAGCAAGGCAGCGTGATATTTATGGGCTCATGTTTTCTGAGCAGTCTGCTCCCCAGCGTTCAGGACGGCCGGCAACAACACAAACAGCATCGTGTAAGCTGCAAGAACGAAAGCGAAAACGTAAGGGTTTAAGAACAAGCAAGGCAGCGTGATATTTATGGGCTCATGTCTTCTGAGCAGCCTGCTCCCCAGCGTTCAGGACAGCCGGCAAGAACACAAACAGCATCGTGCCAGCTGCAAGAAAGAAGGCGAAAACATAAGGGTATAAGAACAAGCAAGGCAGCGTGATATATGTGGGCTCATGTCTTCTGAGCAGCCTGCTCCCTGGCATTAAGGACAGCTGGCAACAACACAAACAGCATTGTGTCAGCTGCAAGGACAAATGCAAACACATAAGGGTATAAGAACAAGCAAGGCAGCGTGGTATTAATGGGCTCATGCGTTCTGAGCAGCCTGCTCCCCAGCATTAAGGACAGCCGGCAACAGCACAAACAGCATCATGCTAGCTGCAAGAAAGAAGGCGAAAATGTAAGGGTATAAGAACAAGCAAGGCAGCGTGATAATTATGGGCTCGTGTCTGAGCAGTCTGCTCCCCAGCGTTAAGGACAGCCGGCAACAGCACAAACAGCATCATGCTAGCTGCGAGAATGAAGGCACGGAGGGCACGAGCAAGCAAGGCTGTGTGATATTCATTGGCTCATGTCGGTGTATATACGGTATTTTAAGCAGAGAAATCACCATACACACGGTCATATACAATGTGCATATACGGTTCTGGCCAACCCTATGTATGTTTAAAGAATACAGTCATGTCCTTGTACTCAACAATGAGTGCTCGCTTGGGCAGATTGTTAGATGCAGTGTGCCTCAATCGAGTTATTAAAGGACAGCATGATGTCAATTTTGTTTCGCAACTACCCATCCTCATACTCACACATACATACACACACAAACACACGTGTACGTGCATACACACACACAACACACACACATACATACACACACATGCACACACACACAGACACACACACGCATACACATGCACATGCACACACACAAAAACACACATGCACAAGCACACACACATACAGACACAACCACACACACACACACACACACACACACAAACACACACACGTCCACGTGCTCACCTAGAAAGGTTGCTGATGCGGTGTGCCCCGAAGGGTAGGACCAGGTGGGGTTCATGGGGGCAGGCCGCACGCGTTCAAAGACGAGCTTGATGGAGTTGCACAGGTGGGGGTCGAACTTGAGGGGACCTAGAAAGTCAGGGCAAGGGGGGGATGGCCACCCTTTGGAGTTGCACTCCGGGTGAGTTGCGGTTAGGTTTTTTTTTGGAGTACGGGGCTTTCATATTTATACCGAAAATCAATGTCACTGACGATGTAAGGGTCCTATTAAGAGTACGGGGGCTTTCATATTGTTACCAAAAATCAGTCACTGACCAAGTACAGGTTTCTGCCGGTGGGCAATGATGTATTACAAGGGGGCGTGGAAGCACACAGGAGGCAGTGAAATGGTGTAACCGTGACAGACAAGGGGGGATGGCCACCCAAGCAGCATCCCAAGTTACAAACATGATCTTCAACTCCATTACCTCCCCCCCCTCCCCCCCCTGCACACATGCACTTAAATACGCACCCACTCACACGTACAACCCCTCACCCCCACACGCACACTCATACACACACACACACACACACACAAATTCACACAAAAACACATACACGCCCCAAGCGTACATCCCCTTCCATGTGCAAAACACAATCATACACACATACAAACACACACCAATGCCCCAAGAGAACACACCCACACCCACACCCACACATACACGCGCGCACCAGTTCCCCAAGAGAACACACCCACACGCACATACACACACGCACCAGTGCCCCAAGAGTACATACCCATACCCATACATACAAATACACATACACGCACACCAGTCCCCCAAGAGAACACACCCACATGCACATACACACACACCAGTGCCCCAAGAGTACAAACCCATACCCACACACACAAATACACATACACGCACACCAGTTCCCCAAGAGAACACACCCACACGCACATACACACACACACACACACGCACCAGCGCCCCAAAAGTGCAAACCCATACCCATACATACAAATACACATACACGCACACCAGTTCCCCAAGAGAACACACCCACACGCACATACACACACATGCACCAGCGCCCCAAGAGTACAAACCCATACCCATACATACAAATACACATACATGCACACCAGTTCCCCAAGAGAACAGACCCACACGCACATACACACACACACGCACCAGCGTTCCAAGAGTACAAACCCATACCCACACACACAAATACACATACACGCACACCAGTTCCCCAAGAGGACACACCCACACGCACATACACACACACACACACGCACCAGCGTTCCAAGAGTACAAACCCATACCCATACACACAAATACACATACACGCACACCAGTTCCCCAAGAGGACACACCCACACCCGCATCCAAATTAAACGCACCTGCGCCCCAAGCGTACACAGCCCAGCAAATCAAAACCACCGCCATTGCGTCTTGCCGTTTAGATCTAATTGCGGCAGCGGTGCAAGCCGCCCAACCAAGCAGGCCTAAGCCAATCAGGGTGTCAGACAGCACAATGTCTGCAGGCATGTCATTTAATTAGGTATTGGAACAAAATCGGAGGCTCCATTTGATGGCACACACACACACACACACACACACACACTCAAGGTGGTTACCTACGATTATTACATAAATGAGAGGTTATTATGTAAATGGAGGTTGGTATGGAATTCCTGTGAATGGAGGCCAAATGCAGTACAGAAACTGTGAAATGGAGGTCACTCGTGATATGGACACGGTGTTTGAAAACAGGGTAATGTGTGAATGTGCCACTCCTGGTGTGATATGTGAAATATGAAGATCCGCTGCAAGAAGGCAGATACAACTCAGGACCGTCAAAAACCGATCAGAGGAGCGTCGGATAGCACAATGTCTGGAAAGTTGAGTCTGGGTCTTTTGCCTGAACAGCAAAGAAACTACTCAGGCAGTGAAAGTCGTTAGCCACATCAACAAAAAAAAAAGGGGTCCCTATAATGCTCTTCACGCATTAAAAAAAGGAGCTGCCACTGCCGATAATGCTGCCTTGAAAATGACCGTGTCCGTAAACCACGCATAATTGCACGCAAGCAGAGTAGCCAGCCACCTACACCAAAATCACTTACCAGCCCAAAAATATCTGAAATCCGTGGACAAGGCTGCAGCAAACTGGTGCAAGCTGGCATCCAGGCCCAGCAAGAAGCCCGTATTGTTGGGGCCAAAGATGTCGTATGCTGCAGGGATGAAAACGTGTGAAAGCGGAGCAGAGCGGAGTAAGTTGGGAAAGGGCAAAAGGAAGGAGTACTTCTTTCGGTTGGTCAGCGAGAAGCCCGTATTGTTGGGGCTAAAGATGTCGTGTGCTGCAGGGACGAAAACGTGTGAAAGCGGAGCAGAGCGGAGTAAGTTGGAAAAGGGCAAAAGAAAGGTAGATCATTGCACATTTTTTTCGGGATCAGATTGGGATAACGTGGCAGGATGATTTGATGAATTTAGCTGCACCCGGCTCTTTTTGAACATTTTTCTTTTGTTGAAGCCATGGTGCGTACGTCTTACTTGCGATGATTTTTTAATAGAAGAGCAGAGTATAGATGATTTCTCGATAAAAGTGCAATGAGACCTAAAATAGGGCGAATATTTCAAGATCACAGTTCAAGGCAGGCTTCATGTAAGAACCTCAGGGAAGCGCTGAGTCAGGCATCCTAATTTGCGCGATTAAAAGTGTGCCATGCTAGGAGCTGTATGCTGCCATATAAATTGGAGCGTACATGTTGTTGGTATTGCGCGCGTGCGCTGCAAATACGAGGAGCTGATGGTACTGAAGCTAGCTACCCTGCTATAGCACAAATGGTTGACTCAACTCACTTGTCAGCGCAAAGCCAAGGCTGGCGCCCCTGCAAGCAAACAGAAAATGGCAGAATTAGGCTCAAGGGTTTATTTTAAACCCTAAGGGAGAGATGCCTGGGTGATGCTCGTGTTAAGTATTTGCGCACTCAGAAAATACCAAGGTACATGACACCGTTCTCCATGCATATAGTGTACACGCACAAGAACAGACGCGGGTTGGCAGCCTGATGCAACGGTCTCCAACGATCGTGCTGCGGCTGCTGTGGGAGCTGTTGCTGTGGGAGCTGTTGCTGTGGGTGCTGCTGCTGCTGCTCAGCATCTAAGGATGTGCCTACAGTCTCTACGCTCTCTGCGGGCTCCAGCACGACGGTTTGCTGACTCTGGTCGTGGCTGCTCTTGATTTCAGACGGGCTGCTTCTGAACACAGGAGGTATGAAAACAGAACCAGACGCTAATGAGGTGTGCTTGAAGGGGTGCAGGCCAGCCGGGACCAAGCCAGAGGCAACCCTGGGCAATCCCAAACCTCTACAATGGCACAATTTCCGCATTTCTGCTACAAATTGATGTTTATGATATGATTATTGATGTTTATGATATGATTATTGATGCATGAGTCTGCATGAGTAAATAAAATTGCTGGTACGCCAAAAGTGAATAGGCTTTACAGAAAGCCTAAATCCAATAAAGTTATAGACCACTTCAACCAGCAAAGAAGAAGGGAGATGTTTGAGAGCTTGCTTTTATAGGTGAGTTTGGCCATGGAAGTGACCCAAACAATCATTCCATGCCCCTTCTCCCCAGACGCACACGCACACGTGCACGCACACGCACACACACACGCACACGCACACGCACACGCGCACGCACACGCACACGCACACGCACACACACACATACACACACATGCATAC
>Ga0307942_1002360_pt1 | contig 15297 bp, 17 predicted proteins | sample OrgLakmetagen175_FD_201846 | JGI IMG/M metagenome (GOLD analysis project Ga0307942, IMG submission 201846) | Saline water microbial communities from Organic Lake, Antarctica - #175 | ecosystem: Environmental > Aquatic > Non-marine Saline and Alkaline > Saline | place: Antarctica: Organic Lake...
CTTTCCAGTACTGTTATCAACTCTCATCAGGAGCCGGTTTCAGGCCAAGCCTGCAACCCTCCTGATCCCCATTGATTTTTCCTTTCCTTTTTGCGGTGGAGGAGTTTAACGGTACCAAAATGGCTCCTTTTCCTTAATTAATGTGGGGAATGGCTTTCACTGCCTGCATAGTTTTTCTTTTTCTTATGCAACCCGTATTTCTATTATCTTGTTTTATTTCTAAACAAAGCTTGTAATAACAAGATGCTTCTTGGCAGCTTTGTTCTGCTCTGGAATGAACAGCAAAGCTGGATTTGCTGCCTTTTTGCTGCCCCCTTTTATAATTAGTGAGTAGCACTAGCAGAAATGGACGCACGCGCACGAGGATGAGCAGAGAGTGCACAGGCATGGATATATCGAGCTTGTAGAAGTACTAAGACTGCAGTGATGCAAAGAGTTCACTCCTCTGCTGGGTGATTTCTAACCTTGAAGGCCTTTCATGGTCCGAAGTTGTATATTTCAATAAGACTGGCATGTCTGGCTTGTTGGTCAATACACACAGAAACTCTCGACCTACTACTTGTCACACAATTTGTTGCTGTCGACGACCTCGGACATGACAAAGGTACTAGCTACCCATGTGGTTTCTGCTTGTTGCATCGCACTGTGTTTTGCTCCAAGCAAGTTTGTAACAAATTTGTCATGGCAAATCACCGTCACTGCAAAGTATAAGACTCAGCACATCAACCATTGCCCATGTAGACGGGCCTGAAGGTTAAAGCTATACGATTGAAGGTTAAACCTATACAACTGGAGGCTAAACCCTTAATAGAGAACATACAACAGTACTTGGAGAGATGAGCCGTGATTAATTGGCGTGCTCCGTCCTACACTTGCAGTGATGAAGATTTGATCTTACATGGGAATCTCTTCTTGTCGCATTTTTGTGAGGAAGGCTGCTATCGAGTGTGCCTTTCTGCCTGGAAAAAAACACTTTGCACCAGCCAAAAATTGTCAGGGGTTAACTATGGATGGAGAAGTAGTCAACCCCCCCCTGAACCAGTGGCTTGGACTTTTGTATGTGGTTTAAAGTTCTTAGGCACGCTCTCCTTGTTAGTCTCCTCCTCCTCCTTTTAGGTAGTCTCTCAGAGGGGGTCAACTGGGGGAATGTCCAAATATGTGCCCTTTTTGCACTCGGAAGCTAGCCATCCACTGCCCCTTTATCCGATTGGTACCATCTTTGCCTTAAATTGAAGCTGGCATCATAAATTACACGAGGATGTGTTGGATTCATGTAAGTCGCTCTGTGTGCAAATTGGCAGAGCTGAAAGCCCACAGTGATCACCAAACCCTAATAAGGTGGCTTTGCATGGGAAAACTTCTCAGCAGAACAATAGACTTTTTCTTTATCTTTCTGAGCTTATGGATTTATTTGTGGCTGGCCGAGACCAGTCAGCAGCCGATCAGCCAAACAACCTGGCTGAAGGTCACCCCCCATTGTAACCATTGTAACCATTGCATGGGAAAACAGCATATGTTGGCCTACATTCCCAACTAGTTGACCGCTTCACTCCATTTTTTTGCAATGACGTTTGTTTATTACAAGGACGCTATAACACCAAAAATCGATTTTGTGGTGAAAAATAGGGTTCATGCCACGGGCAAGGACTTGAATCAAAACATTAACTCCTCTTACAGGACTCCATTAATAAGCGTGCTCCAATTATTGGCTGCTCTAGTTATAGTTTGATAGTATTGGCGGAAAAGAAAGGCATTAAAAAACACGTCAAACACATCAGACCAAATGTGAACAGGCTCAATTCTTCAACACCTAAGCTGTGCACCAATGGAAAACCATTCCAGGCTAGTCTACCGAAGCAGCACAAAGCAAGTCAAACTGGGAGAGGTGCTCCCCCAGCCGTAGAGCTGCACTTCCATAACAGGCACAGTACGAAAGCCTGAAAGCTACCTACCCTGCAGGCTGACACATGCTCTAGTGATCACAGCCCTTCCTTATGCTCCCGAAACTCATCTCCACCACCAGTGGTTACAGAAGGTCCGACAAAGAGTGAGGCTGAATTGCGCCCAGAGGGCTGGTGCGGGGCTGCGTTCCCGCTGCCCAGCATTGCTCTCCACTTCAGGCATGCCGTCTTGACCTCAGGGCTCAAGCGCAGGGCCTCTAGTACACTCAGAGCCTGACCGCACCCTGCATCACTCAGCACCTGCCTTGCCTGCACACCCGCCTTTTGAGGCCTTTTTAAGCGCTGGAAGCCCTGCTCGCACACGCTGTGCTCTCTTTCCTCCCACTCTCGCCACATCTGATCTCTCAGCAACACCGCTGCTTCCTCCCCACGTCCTGGCGCCTCTCGTTTGCTGCTCTCCGGGTTTGTGCTCCCTGCTGCGTTGGCCTCTGCCCACTCGTGCAACAGTGGCAGTAGGACACGCACGTACGGCGCATCAGGGCCACAGGAAGACAGGGAAGCCTTCTGCTGTGGGTCAGGCGTTTGGGGCCAGGTGTCACCAGACTTGTCAGCCGCCACGCCAGAGGCAAGGAAGGCAGGCGAGTGCAGCAGCAGGTTCACTGATTCAGGCTGGAGCACCTGCAATGCAGTCAAGAGAGCAATGAGAAGTGTAAGTGGGCATGTGTGCGGTTGTGCATCGCTCACCCTTGCATCCATCATGTGTGGATGCAGTGCAAAGTGAATTCGTATGAAGAGAGCACAATCTGGATGCACAACCCACACCTTTGCATTCATGTGCAGATGCAGTACCTCAACGCCTCTACTCTAAATCCACAACATCATCTCACGCACTACCACCATCGCACAATGCCTAGGCTCTGTTTACACAAGGTCCTTCCAAATTATGGCTACGCCAGCCGGCTTAAATTCTGTCTTGACCGCTCTTATATAGAACCAAGAATTTTCGAATGGCCTTCAGCAATTGCCAATCAGCAGCTCATACTGCAACATTTCCTTAAACCCTTTCCGATACCTCGTTTCACAATCTTTACTCATTCTATCAGAGGGCCTTCACGCTCTAAACTAGAGCAAAAAAAAGATGTTCTTTAGGTGTAAAAAAAGGTAGACAGCACAGTCTCAGATGATTTCTCTAGTTTCTAAAACTTGATACATCATACGGTATGCATTGCATCGAAACAAAATGCCATGCATCTCCATCTGATACACACCTCAGCTAAAACCAGGGCTTCCAGTATCCGCTCCTGAGTGGTGGAGCTCTGGATACTAGGCAACGTGCCTTGTACCTGAGGAGTGTGGGTTGAGGAAAGCGATTGGGAACCAGGATTGGGTGGCAAAAAGGGATGGGTGGAAAATGAAAGGGTGATAAAAATAGAAGGTTTGGGGAACAGGAACAGGTGATAAAAAACTTGAGGGCGACGGACGGAGCCCTTGTGCAATGAAGCATCGCACAAGTACCAGGCCAAAAAGTGGCAGCCCCGGAAGAATAGGCAATTCGCAACACAGGGTAGATAGAGAACACCATGCAGGATGTTGCATGCTGGATGGAGCACTGAGCAAGCACAGGACATTTACAGGACTGAGCATTTACAGGACATTTACAGTACAGATTCACGCACTGAGCAAGCACTGAGCAAGCATTGAGCAAGCATTGAGCAAGACCTGAGCAAGCACTGAGCAAGCACTGAGCAAGCATTGAGCAAGCACTGAGCAAGCACAGGACATTTACAGGACTGAGCATTTACGGGACTGAGCATTCACAGGACCGAGCAAGCACTGAGAAAGCACTGAGCAAGCACTGAGCAAGCACAGGACATTTACAGGACTGAGCAAGCATTAAGCAAGCACTGAGCAAGCACTGAGCAAGCACAGGACATTTACAGTACAGATTCACGCACAGTCATCTGTTCCTTGTGTATGTGCCTTACTCTTGACTTGGACGCACCCTTAAGAGTATTGAGGAAGTCACCAGCTTTTTCTGCAAATACGATGGAACGTCCTGCATGCAGTATTGAGGAAAGACATACAGTAAAGCGTTGGAGACTTTCAACGTTTGCCTGAAGGCTCGTGATCTTTAAATGAAATTGTCAACCTCCGCAGTATTCCCTCAAATGCTCTGAGTCCTGAACGTGAAAAAAAGTGTCAGTCACCGTAGCAGCAAAACCCGATACATGCTGCATGACAGACAACAAAGGGTTTGCATTTTATTTCCAAAAGGTGGTAAGACCAAATGGCACACATAAAATGGCACACACACCAAATGGCACTCATAAAAGGAGCTGAGCCACTACATTCAGCATACACTTGCACCTGTTTTGTAAGGGAAGAAGGCCCCTTTCCCTTGTCCTCCTTCTCATCCAAACTGCTGGTCCTGCCTCGAAACTGCATTTGTGAGCAAGTGTTGAAAAGAAGAGGCTACTCAGACTAAATGCGCTCAGTGTTCAAAGGGAGGTACACATTAGAGGCACTATGCCAGCAATGCAACTCATAATGACGGCGCTGTTGTTACTAACGTTTGCTCACACAAAGATTGCCGATTTTCTAACCAACGCTCTAACTAACAACGGTTAGTGCCGAACTGCAGCACAACAAATGTTGCAGCAGATGGCAACCATGCAGGCGGTGTCCACGTTGGACTAAAGGCTTTGATATCCGAATGTCTTTTTGCTTGATGTACGCAGCTGCTGACCCAGAGGCAGCCATGACAACAAACGTTGGAACGATAAGCGATTGCAAGGGTCCTCTTCTCTTGTACGATCAAACCAAGGCGATCGTACAGCAAGCTGTCAACATTACAGTCACCTTAAATGTGACACTCTAATTTCAAAGGTGCCATTGGTCTTGCAAAAATACACAAGCAAAAAGATGACGTCCTGAGTTTCCGTGGAGTCACCTGCATTGAGGCTCTGGCCACTGCCTCCACCATGGATGCAATCGTGCTCGTGTCCAAGCACAATGACCATCGGACGTTGAACATGAGCAGCGTGCACAACAGGTAGGTGCAGGAGGGCATACCCTGCAGAAATGGTTGCGAAGGCAGAGTGGAGGTGTGAAAGAAGCTGCGTGTGAAGAGGCGGGCAAACCAGGGCAGGTGGGATGCTGTGTGCTGCGTTTAGGCATAAGACTACAAAGAGCCCTGTTTTAAAACGGCAAGAGGGATGTTATGTGCTGCGTTTAAGTCTAAGAGTGCAAACAGCTTTGTTCAACAATGAAGGTTTCTCCCTTCACTTGCGTCACCCTATGAGCATTTGCAGAGAAAACTGCGCAATAAATGCAAACAGCATTGTACATTTTATTGGCAACGACGACATATACGCTTGCCCATGTACACACACACACCTGGTCATGCAGCACCCAAACACACCACCCCACCCCCTTTGTCCATCCTCCTGTACATATGCCGTAACTGGGACACCACATGCCCCCAATGAGGATAGGCCTGCACCAAAAAGCTCACTCACCTTATGCGTGGCTACAAGCGGCTGGGAGGCCAGCAGGTGTGCTGCATCCCACAGCAGCGAAACCAGCAATGCACTATCCCATTGGCGACTGCCTGGCAACAAAGCTGATGCAAAGAACCTGCCACCACCACCCTGACGGAGCTCATGTTGCGACACCCCTGCTGCTGCTGTGACTTCTGCAGCTGTTGGCGCAGCTGTTGCTGACCACCCTGCTGCCCTGCTGAGTTCTGCTGCTGCAGCTTCTGGCGCTGGTCCTGTGGCCCCTAAAACAGGGTTGTACAAGTGAAAGGCTGTGTGTGTGTGTGTGTAAGAGTGTGTGTGTGTGTGCATGCACCTGTTCTCTCCTGGTTGGAAAGATACAACCCACCCTAGCAAGGTTGAAAAGCAGATCGGACAAGGGTGAAAAGCAGATTGGACAAGGTCGAAAAGCAGATTGGACAAGGGTGAAGACGATTTCTGATGTTGCCTTCACACACTTCACAAAACGTGCTTCAAAGCACGGTGCTGGCTATTACAAACTCCACGCTCTCTCCCAATACCCAGCCTGCCCTTACCCACTCTCACTATTAACATATCAGCGCACACAACACAACAAAACCCCCACTGCTTTCTTACCCGTCAGCCCTCTTCGCAGCTCCGGCATGTACACCCATGCAGCCGCCTCCCTCTCCCCCTTCTCCCTGAACCATCTCCGCAGCTGCACATTGCTGTCATCTGCTGCCGCGAGCACCTCAAGCATTGTTTTCAGAACCATGCCCACCACACGATACGTGTACAGTGCTGCGTAGCTGTTAGGCCCACCGACCAAACTCTCCCTGCTATCTTTACTGCTACTGCTGCTGCTGCCACCCTCCCCGCTAGCAGCACCTACAATACCACCGCCACCACCACCACCGCCACCACCACTGCCCCACTCTGTGATGCCTTCAACACCCTGCTGGCTGCTGCTGCTGCTGCTGCGACTGCTGCTGTTGAAGTTGCCTTGCTCATCCCCAAGCACCCTACCAGCGCCACCTTCCTCAGAAAAGGTGCTAGTGGCATTGTTTGTGGTCACTGACACAGGGGCAGCACGGCTGATCTCGTGCGTAAGTGCATGGGGCGCATGGAGGTAATGTGGCTGGTGGTCCAAGGCCTGCTCTGCCATGGCAACAGGCACATTGATCAGGGCCGCACCCCGTGCAGCTGCGTGTTTGTGTGTGTGTGTGTGTGTGTGTGTGTGTGTGTGCATGTTTGTGTGTGCGTTCGTGTGCGCGTGTTTGTGTGTGCGTTCGTGTGTGTTTGTACGTGCGTGTGTGAGCGAGCATTTGCGTATTGGTACACCAGTGTTTTGCAAGTTACAAATGTGTGCGTCTGTAGCGTGCCTGTTGCGTGCCTGTGCGTGCTTGTGCACGCATGTACGTGCGTTATCCTTAACTTAATCTTACTCAATCTTAACTCTCTATCAAAGAAAGAGCCCCACCCCTGTTGTGCATCCTGCATGCTTTTCTCAGCGCACCTGACTCAGGGTCACACTCAACCATTGAGCCTTTGAGTCCCACCACTGGATCGTGCAGGAGCTGCACCGTGCGGACGTAGCCCAGACACGCATGGACGGTCATAAAGGACTGCGTGGTGTTCACAACAGTATGTACACGTAATGAGTTGCATCAGGTTGCGTGCATGTGACGCACACGAACGTGGTGGCGGGCGCACACACACAAGTGTATGTGCAGTATACAGCTATTGTGCAGCAAGCATGCAAGTCACAAAAGTGGCAGCACTTGGAAATTTGCGCAATATTGTGCCAATAGTGCCAAGGACCAAGGACCACAAAAAATCGGCTGCCTTGCCGCATGCCCGTTACACACACATTTGAGCAGCACAATCACATTCACCCACCCACCCTCCCAGCCAACGAACACTCATACCCACACACACCCAAACACGAGCCGCTTCACTTACCCAGCCATCTACCCACATGACGTACACAAACACTCACACCTTAAACACACCTCATTATTGGCCGCAAGGATATCGTCAAGCCTGGCGGTCACGGCAAACAGTCGCTCCCATAGCTGCACCAGTGCCTGCGCCCGGGCCTGCACTCCCGAGGCAGCTGTGCCCTGTGTTGCTGCAGTGCCTAGCGTAGGAAAGGCAGCAGCATCTGTTGTTGTTGTTGGTGTTGTTGTTGTTGGTGGTGGTGATGTGGCCGGTTGCTCTGCTCTGCCGGCTGCCTCCGCATCCCCCGCATCTGAGGCTGAGGCTTTTGGCGATGCGCCCAGAGAGGAGGGAGCAGTCTGCTGCATGGTGTTTGCATGCGCATGTGCTCATGTGTATACGTGTGTGTGCATGTGTTTGCATCTGCATGTGTATGTTTGTGTGTGAGCAGTGTATCAAATAAGGCAGATTTCGACGCACATTCTCATCCACATCACACCATTTCGTTCTCCCCATGCTGCCCAGACATATTTGCTTAAAACTCTGCTAAAGCAATTTTCAATAATGTTCCTCTGCCAAGATGCCCTTCTACGGCATACAACTTTCCTGTTTGTTATTGTTATTGTTATTGTTATTGTTATTGTTATTGTTATTGTTATTGTTATTGTTATTGTTATTGTTATTGTTATTGTCACTGTTATTGTTATTGTTATTATTATTGTTATTGTCATTGATATACCCCCCTCTCCTCTCTCAGCACAACCTTCTCTCTCCGCTTTCCTACCTGGGACTGAGACAGTGCGGACAGCACATGCTGCACAGTCAGCACAGCGGCTTGCAGCTGCACACGCTCGGTCCGGGAGGGAGAGACCTCCATCTTCTGTGGGGGCAACAGGAGGATGGCACATCAATCACATGGCAGTGCACACGCTGCACAGTCAGCACCAGAGGCTACGACGCACTATGAGACACGCTGCACAGTCATCACTAGAGGCTACGACGCATTATGAGACACGCAGAGGAGGGCCAGCAAGAATGATCAATGCAGGGCAGCGTCATTGAGCAGAGCAAATTTACACGACAAGTTTCATGACGCATACTTGCACACGCAGCAGTGCACACATACACGCACGCCCTAATTGTTAGCATGCAATGTACAGGAGGAGGGCCACGCTCTGAGGAGTATTATGACATTATTAGGGCTGATGAAACTGTACGCACAGTGTAGCTGGGAAGTAGCATGTAGCTGATGAAACTGTACACAGTGTAGCTGAGAAGTAGCGTGTAACTGATGAAGCTGTACGCACAGTGTAGCTGGGAAGTAGCATTTAGCTGATGAAACTGTACACAGTGTAGCTAAGAAGTAGCGTGTAGCTGAGAAGTAGCGTGTAGCTGAGAAATAGCGTGTGGCTGACAAGTAGCGTGTAGTTGAGAAGTAGCATGCCCGGCGCATCGGCAGACATATTCAAAACGCAACTACTTACCAGCAGGACATGGCTGAGAGAGTTGAGCAGGCAAGCCTGCTGGAAAGGCTCCTCAAGCACTGACACAGCATAAGGCGCAAGCCTCAGCTTCTTTGAAGGCTTCAGGCCTGAAAAAAACAAAAACACCAGTCAAGAAGCTGCTGCAGAGTGACGCAAAAAAGTGAAGCAATTTTCTGCAGAGTAATGCATCGACACGACATGGCATAACGCTGGTTTCGTCGAGGGTAGAGCTCTCAGTGCTCCAGTCAGACCTGACAGCAGCCACAAAAGGAATCCGGCACGCACATCAAACATGTAGGCACAAAACCCAGAGCACTTAAGAAATTGTTCAAGCCACGGAAACAAAACACGAATTGAGAGTGCTTGCCCTCCAGCACACAATCACACACACACACGCTGGTGTACTTGCAACGTGAAGACACGCTGGTGTACTTGCAACGTGAAGACACGCTGGTGTACTTGCAACGTGAAGACACGCTGGTGTACTTGCAACGTGAAGACACGCTGGTGTACTTGCACCGTGAAGACACGCTGGTGTACTTGCAACGTGAAGACACGCTGGTGTACTTGCAACGTGAAGACACGCTGGTGTACTTGCAACGTGAAGACACGCTGGTGTACTTGCAACGTGAAGACACGCTGGTGTACTTGCAACGTGACGACACCTTGCAGCGTGTGAACAACAACCACACACGCACACTCCGGTGTACTTGCAACGTGAAGACACCTTTTGCAACGTAAAGACACCTTTTGCAACGTGACGACACCTTACTTGCAGCGTGTGAACAACAAACAGCACAGGAGAAGAGGGCGTACCTTTGAGCAAGGGTGTCATATGCGCTTCAAGCTCTGCGCCAAGGGGGGGGGCTACCTCAGGCCTCCCTCCTCTCAAACTCCCTCCCTGCAGGCTGGCTACAAGCGTGCTGTTGCCATTGCCTGCATGACTGCTGCTGCTGCCTGAGCCCTTCCCTGCCCTTTCCTGTCCGCCTTCCCCCTGCTGCATCCAGCTGGCTCCCCCATACAGGACACGCACCGCTTCGTCCAACAGCCAGAACATCTTGATTTGCTGTCTGATCTCAACCTGCTGCCTGTCGTGTTGCCGCGCGCTATCTCTCTCATAGGCTGCATTCAGCAGCAGCGGCAGATATCGGTGGGCTCCAGAACGCCTCCAGGCCTCGAGCAGCACCAGATTCTCGTCCAGCTGCAGCAAGCGTTCTGGGTCGTTCTGTGCCAAGGAACATGGCGCAGAGTCAAGTTAGGGCTGGCCAGAATCATACATATACACACCGTATATGACCGACCGTATATTTGATGAAATCCCTGCAAAACACATCGTATATACACCGTATATATATATGTTTCTGGCCAACCCTTATGACCGACCGTATATTTGATGAAATCCCTGCAAAAAATATTGTATATACACCGTATATGTATATGGTTCTGGCCAACCCTACGCAGGGGACTTACTGTGACACGGGAGCAATGCACCACAAGTGGGCGAGGAAGGAGAGAGGATCGTGGCACAAGATGAGACAACTAATACAGAGTCACGTCAGATGGAGGATGCGATGCACGGACGGGGTAACGAGGATCAGCATGGTGTCTTTGTAGAGCTGATGAGATATGGAAACAGTGGAGCCATGCGTGAACGGCACCAGCGATGCAAAGTGCTCGACAAGAAAAGTAGGGCATAGATTAAGGTGCAGAGAATAAGAGGGTGCAGAGAAAAAGATGGTGCATAGATAAAGAGAGGTGAGCAAAGCACTTGCGTGACATTGACAGATTGTGTGTGTGTATCTGCGTGTATTTGCGTGCATACTTATGTGTGTGCATGTGTGTTTGTGTGTGGAGCATACCTGCATGCGTGTCCCATATGTTTGTGTGTAATGTACTTGTGTGTGTGCGCTCATTTGGTTATGGTGTGCCTATAGGATGTACGTGCACAGGCTATTATGTACGTGTATTTGAGATACATGTACCTGTGCCTCTCACCTGAACGTGCTTTATCTGCTCCAGTAGCCTGAGGCCCTTTGGCATACGCCTGTTGCCCATTGCTTGACTGTTCTCTGACGCGTCTTTTGACATACGCCTGTTGCCCAATGTTTGACTGTTCTCTGACGCCTCTGCTCCCTTCTTGCTGCTGGACTTCCTGGGTGGATACACAGACTGGACGGTGGGGCCTGCCATGGGCAGCCACGTGCGACCCAGGTTGGGCACAACAGTGCCCAGCACATTCAGCACCTACGTACGTGCAAGGCCAACGTGCATTTACAGGATGGGTGAGCATGTTGTGACTGATGTCCTGTCACCTGTGTGGCTGATATCCTATCACCTGCGTGGCTGATATCCTGTCACCTGTGTGGCTGGGACAAAGTATACAGTATACCTACAACAATTACCAACAGCAAGACCGATTTGGACATGCTGACCCTGCAAAGAAACTCAGCACACGCACATGCTAACCTAGCAATAACACTGAGCATTTGATGTTCAGCGTGGTTGGGTGTGAGCTCATGCATTGTGCAGAGCATGTGAAGTCAACAGAGTCACTGAAAACCAGTGATCATTTGGTGCGTATTGTCCCATTTCCTTTGAAACCCAGTGGCCGAAAAAGAAAGCATCGCCCCATTTACATCAATGTCATCACCACGCGGATCTTCATTTCAAAGCACCACTTGTGCTTGCAGTGCATTGAACAAAACATGCCTGCTGAATCTACTTACATGCAGGGGGTCGAATTGGGGCCTGTCGGCCTCATCTTTACTCAGATCAACATTCTTGGGCCCGTACGTCTGCTTGACAAAGCCAGTGGCGCTGCTGGAACGAAAGTGTGGCTCCAGCTGCAGATATCAAACAGCAGCACAGACACAGGGGGCATTGGTGGAGTGCTTGCTCAGCATTGTTCCATGGCTCTGGTGACTTTCCTTTCTTGCTATGAAAGGGATGTTGCAGACCCGTTAGCGTTGGAGGGAGGGAATCTATTTACTAGCACAGGAGGAATGTGGAGTGAAAATGACCTAGATCTTGGAGGTAGGGTCTTAAACAGGCAGGCGGCCTCTGTGCATGCATGTTGTGTGCACACGTGTGCATGACATGAGCGTGTACACACGCGTGCGCATGAGTCTGTACGCGCGCACGTTAACAAAGCAGCAGTAAGTTCATGGCTTTATGTTCGTAGAGTGAGCAAAAGGATGGGCATGTACAAAAGCTTGTCGCCAACCACACAGACCATTGATGAAGGAGGCTTTTCTATTTCTTCTTTTAACATCTTGGAAAATGCGCCACAGAGGACATGCAGGCATGCAACACAAACCCAAGGCTTACAATACATGACAGGATGTACGTGTGGTTTGAACCAGCAGTTGAAGCAAGGAAATCAGATTCAATTCCGATTTGCTTCAAAGAACGTGCATCAAATCTGTGGATGTTGCAAGCGTTATTTGTTAGTTCAAGGATGCTCTAGCCCTGGAGATTATTCTTGAGGCAGCCAAGGAGGTGAAGTAAAGAAACTCCAACACATTCACTCTTTGCAAAACAACATGCACGCAAGCGACAAACATCCACCACCTACATACCTTGTATGCCAATGGCAGCTTAGAGGCTATCAGCTCAAACAGCGGTACAAACTTCTGCAAGGACAGAAGGAAATGTTGCAGTTTACACCATCATCGCTTGAATTCACAGTGTTTTTGCAGCCCAAGTGTCTCACAGCTGTTGCTTTTGCACTAGACAGCCACTAGAACACAAAGCATGTGTGCTTTTACTTCAGAGAACGGGGAAGGAGGAGGCTTACGTGTCTGCACCTAGCAGAATCATGAGGAAGAGGAAACATGCGCTGAGTCTAATTGTGAGGAGTGCGCTACCTCAGATCTTGATGCCCAGCAGCTCCTGAAACCAAGAGCTACTTGTGATTTGAAAGAGAACATAGGTACCTGCACCCTAGGGTAGACCTAGAGACATCTTTTAAAGGGACCAAGGTTTGCCTGGGTCACAATCCATCCTTCTGAAGTGTTTGATACCGGGATGACGGTAAGGTACGCTGCCCAAACTACATCCACATTCACGTGTGCACACACACACACACGCACACAACCCTCCACGCAGGTCAAGCCGCCATTGACAGACACACACCAAACTAAGGCAGCACAAGGGGAATTGGGACTAGGGTGCAGAACTACGTACAGTGCTTTCAAACCCACCACCTGTTTTCCCTCGCTGTGAGCTTGTAGCAAGAAGAACAATGGGGGTCTACCCAACCAACGTGTGCATAGTGTATCACCCACCCACCGACCCACCCACCCACCTGCTTCCCCTCGCTGTGAGCTTGTAGCAAGAAGAACAATGGCAGGATCCGGGAGCGCATCTCATCCAGGTAGGCACTAGTGTGCTCCCAGCTGGTGACATTGGAGCCTTGCCATGACACTTTTGACTCCTCTGACGTGCAGCTGCGGGTGAGCCTGCATATGCATATTTCCGCGCGCGCATGTGTGTGTGTGTGTGTGTGTGTGTGTGTGTGTGTGTGTGTGTGCAGACGTGCATGCATGTGTGTATGCTATGAGCTTTTGTAGAAAATCGGCTAATCATCCTTGCATGAATTTATAGTTACTTAACACATGTGTGGGGGACAATGTAGTGCACAGAAGTATGTGCAATTTTGCAAACAACAAAGAAATCTCCGTGCAGCTGTATGTACACAAACAGATGCAAATAGAACGTTCCGGTATTTGCACATACACAACACACACGCACACATACAGTTCCACACACCTGTGAATAACAAGCTCCCAAAATTCATCGGGCAGAGTGGAGCGTTTGGGATTAGCGACTGACAGATGAACCAATGTGCCCACCATGGGCTTGGTGCCGCACGTTTTGAGGTGTGCTTGTAGCATGGGGAGTAGTAGACCTAGCAGGGAGGGGGCAGATAGAGTGTGCGTGTGGGTGCGCGTGTGTGTGTGCGCATATGTGTGAGTGAACAGGTTTCTGTCTGTTAACAAATGCATTTTCTGTTACATGATCAGCAAGAAATCATCAGCAATAGCAAGCATGTGGTCCTTGTAATTTGACAATGCCAAGACACACAATTCACAGCATAAGCTTGGCAGCAAGACATGAGTCACGCAAAATCAGCAGTTATGATACCAGGCTCTTGCAAAGCAGCAGGTAATTGTTCAGCTAAAAGGCACAAAAAAATGTACAGCACATATCTTACATCACCGCCCCTAACTGACATTATGGGGGAAGGCGGTGATCACATTGCTCAAAATCACCGTTCTTTATTCTTTTGGAGGGGTTGGATTCAAACAGTGCAGCTTACACAGCAAAAATTTTATAAGTTCTAGTGACTAATCATATACGATGACATACATGCGTTAGGATCCGTACAACACCTGAAGTACGCATGAATCATTTGACTCACCCACAATCGAGTCCAGATCATCCATTTTTTGCCTCTCTCGCACTTTGGAGCTTGACAGAAAACCTACGTGCTCCTCCTTTGTTTTGCTCAGCATTACGAGCCTGGCGGCTTGCTGCAAGAATGAGCCCACGTGTGTGTGTTTGTGTGTGTGTTTGTGTGTGTGTGTGTGTGTGTGTGTGTGTGTGTTTGTGTGTGTGTGTGTGTGTGTGTGTGTGTGTGTGTGTGTGTGTGTGTTTGTGAGTGTGAATATCTGCGTTGACACAAGACTTCTGCACTCGCAGGCATAAGATACTGCATAACATCGCAATTTCCTCACATGTGAATGTTCTACGCCTGCTGCTTGCATCGCACAAGGACCAAACAAATCTGCACAGGCAAGCAAACTCTGCTTAATCAAGGGGTTTTTAAGTGACCAGCGCGTGCTTTCATATGGGTGGCATAGAAAATACGTGTGGGGCAAGGGTTTTAATAACAGGTATTCCTGTGAGAAACCGTACCCAGCAAAAGAACTTCCAGCCTATCATAACACCCAGAAGGTAGGGCTTATCTTTTGAAACGGCAGTGCAAACAATAGCGTGTTACAAGCACAAGGCCTGTGCGGGGCAATACATGCACGTTCATGAGCAGGAAAGCCAACCGGACACAGGCACAAGAAATAGGAATAGGTGCACTACAACTTCAAGTGGCACGTCAGCTTTCGGGGATGCATGCACAACAAAATACAGCCAGAGCCACTCTGTAATGCCAAAAAAAGTACTAGTCGATATACACAGAATGACATAGGCTGCTATAATACAAGTGCACACCATGAATAGGAAATGCGTCAAAAATACTGCGACCCATCGTGATGCAACTGACATTATACATGTAAAATTCATTTATTCGTGCACGCTTAAAGCAAAAATAATGCTTCATTGATGCAAACATACCTAAACTGACACTTTAACTCTCTCTCTCTCTCTCTCTCTCTCTCTCTCTCTCTCTCTCTGCACTCTCACTCTCTCTGACACTCTCTCTCTCTCTCTCTCACTCTCTCTCTCACACACACACACACT